>OIEF01000227.1_pt1 | contig 25832 bp, 20 predicted proteins | sample 1581721 | NCBI WGS metagenome assembly OIEF01 (sample SAMN01760908, study PRJEB22395) | human gut metagenome
TGCATTTTCTTTGCCCTCGCTTTTCTTTTTCTCGTTAAAATTAATCTTTCGAACAAATTCATACCTTAGAAATATTTAAAATTAACTTTTTTATATTTCTCCTTTTATTTACTTCATATTATGAAATTTTTTATTTTTTGTAAATACTTTATTTTTCTAAAAAAGACCATACCTCTTACGCACAGTCTTTTTTAGCACTTTATTTACATTTGTATAACATTTCATTTTATAGCTCTTTTTTTATTTTTTCTAATTCTTCATTCGTCAATTTTGTTATCTCTATAATTATTTCATCTTGCATATTTCTCTTTAACATTTCTTTAGCTATTTGTTTTTTACTCTCTTCCTCTCCTAATTTCATCGCTTCTTTTCTTTCCCATGCTATTTCTGAATTATGATCTCTTTCCCACTTATCTCTTAAAAAAGCTAATCTTTGTACAGCTGCATCCCCTGTCAAATATTCATACTCTTTTTTTGCCTTTGCTATTTTTTCATTCTCTTTTACTGCCATTTCTATCTCCCCCTTTCTTTCATTACTTATAAAGTCTAACCATTGTCTTAATTTTTTATTTCCTTCATTTTTACTCTTCAAGAACTTTGGTAATTCTAAAAAATGCAATTCTAATGCCTCTGTCATTATTTTATTTAATTCTTGCTCTTTTAATATTCCTTTCGAATGATATTTTTCCCACTCAAATATATTAAATTTTAATATATTTATACCTATTACTTTATTATTTGATTCAAACTCTTCTCCTGTTTTTAGTCCTGTATGATATAAACCTGCAACATAAAAAGTACTTCTTTCTACCATATTATGGTAATCTTTTACCTGTATTTCTATATCAACTGTTGTATTATAATTTATTGTTGCTTTTAAATCTAATATTCCTATTCTATCTTCTATATTTTCTTTTTGTATTTCTACCTCTGGCATTGCTTTTATTTTACCAAATGTTTAACTTTTGTTCAACTAAATAGTAAAACTTAATTTATTCCTTAGGATATTTTGTTTTTTATAATAAACTTAAAAATTTTATTTTGGGTATTTTTATTAAGAATAATAAATTCGATTAAAAAAAATTGATAACTCTTTTTATTTATTCGAAACAATTAATATAATAAATATAAAATTTTGAACTATAAAAGTTTGTTTTACATTAAATAAATTTGAAAAAAATGATAACTCAGGTAATTTCCTAAGTAATTATATTTAATCATCTTATATGCTATTTTTCAAGCTTTTTTCGTCTATTTTATTCGACATTATTTTAAATCAAAGCATAGCCTTCTTAGTTGTTTAACATTTTACTAATTTAAACATCACACTAAAGTATCCTTTAACAAAAAATAAGGATTTAAGGAACGTCCCAAAATCCCGAGGAACATCTCCAAATCCCTATTATATTATTTTTCTTCTTCTCCAAAAGGTTGTAAATAGCTTAAACCTTTAATTAATAATTGCTCTTTTTCTGCAGTTTGTAAAGAATCTACACTCATATTAATTGTGTAAGTATCTGTTACAACTTTTGCATCTTGAGTTTCTGTTGTGTCTATAACTTGATATTCATCTTTTTCATAGTTATATATTTCTACACTTTGTTTATATCTTACTATTGCATATGATAATGGTGAAACTTCATAAGTTGTTCCATTAACTGTAATGCTTGTTCTTTCTAAGAAGAAATATAAATCTTGTCCATCATATAAAAATGCTTTTTCTAATCTAGTTTTATTTGTTGTTGTTGCTAAATTAGTTTCTAAATAAATTTCTCCATTTTCTTCACTAATATCTGCAAAATGATTTACTCTATACATCATACCATTATTATTAGGATAAACTACTGCCATATCTTCTGGAAAAATAACCTTACCATTTTCATCTGAATAATATACTGGTGTAGAATCTAAAGTAACTTTTCTATCTGTAGCTTTTAGCTCTGTAAGACCTTCTTTTCTTGTAAATGTTAATTCTCCTTTATATTCTACTTTTTGACCAGAATACCATTGATAAAAATCATGGCTCTCTACAGTAGTACTATTTAAACTTCCAATAATAATTATTACGATTACGATTATTACAATTAATGCAGCAATTATTGATGTAGTTATTATTGAACTCTTTCTTTTCTTTTTCTTTTCTAACAATTCAGCTTGTTCTTCTAATTTTTCTTTTCTTTTTTGATTTTCTGAATCTGTTTTTGGAGCATCAATAATAATTTCTTCAGCTTCATCTAATTCTGTTTCTACCTTAGAATCCTCAGCTTCACTTGTTTCGGCAACTTTTTTACCTTTTAGTTTTGCTATACTTGCTTCTAATTTTGCATTATTTTCTTTTGTCTTTTTTGATTCTTCTACAGGTTCTACTTTTGCTTCTTCAGCCTCTTCTGTAACATCATTATTAGATGCTACAACAGTAGTTGACTCTTCTTTAACTTCTTCTACTTCAGAAGCTTTTTCATCTTCTACTTTTGTATCTTCTTTTACTGCCTTTTTATTTGAAGTTGATTTTTTCTTAGCTGTTGTCTTTTTGGGTTCTTTTTTATCGCTAGCAGCTTTTTCTTTTGCAGTTTTAGTTGTTGCTTTTTTAGTAGTCTTTTTTTCTGGCTTAACTTCAGCCACAACTTCTGAATTATCTTCCTTTTCTGCTTTTACTTTAGCCTTACTTGTAGTTTTCTTTAATTTAGTTTCTTTAGTAGTATCTTTTTTAGCAGGTGCTTTTTTTACTACTTTTTCATCAGTAGCTTCTTCTTTAGATTTCACTGCTTTCTTGGATACTTTCTTTTCCTTTGTTTCCTTTAAGTTTACTTTCTCTTCTTTTGTCTTTTGATTTTCCTTTTCTTCTTTCATCAACCGTTCTCCTTTTGTGGTTTGTAATAATATCTTCAAAATTCTTTAAGAAGAAATATACTGCATATACTATTAAAAATACGATTAAACATATTTTTATTACAAGTACATATGTATCATTACTTTCTTCTATCATATAACTTGTTAGTATATTGATTAAATATAGTGCAATAATTTGTGCACTAGTGCTTACTATTTCTAAAATTGCTTTTTTAAAATTAAGTACTGCAAATATTATAGAGGAAATAGCTATCATTAGTAAATATAATAATATACTTTTGCTATATACGCAAGCAGTAAATATTACTAAAAATGTTCTTATAAAAATAGATATAATCATTATAATTATTAAACCTTTTATAGGTATTTCTTTTGTTATTTTTACTTTGTATGGATTGTTCCTTCTTTTTTTCTGCCCTTCCAATACCACTAAATGATTTTCTTGTATATGTTTTAATTCCTCTGCAACTTTTGCCATGACCGTTAATTTTTTTGCTTTTTTACTCTTTTCGCGATTTTTCTTTTTGATGCGGCATAATATCCATTTGTAAATTTTTATCGTATGGTTTGACTTTTGCCTGTGTTTGGCGTATAATCATAATCGATAAGAATCAAACAGGAGGTGAGACCATGGACAAAGCTAAGAAGATAATCAAGATCGTCGCTATCATCATCGCTGTTGCCGCCGCTGTTGTCGGTATAGCGTTTGCCGTCAAGAAGATCATAGACAAGAAGAAGGCTGCTGCCGACGAGCCGGAGAATTATGTCTCCTGCTCCTGCTGCGATACCTGCGCACCCGCAGCCAACTGATTTTTTGAAAAAATTTCACCTGCTATACACTCTTGTGTATGGCAGGTGACTTTTTCTTTATTTTTCCTTGGGTCTCGCAACAAATGACGCGATAAGACCGCAGAGCACCGCCGCGGTTATCCCCGCGCTCGATGCAGTCAGTGGACCCGTCAGGATGCCGAGCGCGCCTTTTTCGGCGATGGCCTCCTTTACTCCTTTTACCATGGCGAAGCCGAAACCCGTCAGCGGGACCGTTGCCCCCGCGCCCGCCCATTTCGCGAGCGGCGCATAGACTCCGACCGCGCCGAGCACGACTCCCGCCACGACGAAGCAGACGAGTATGCGCCCGGGCGTGAGCTTTGTCAGATCCATTATTATCTGACCCACCGCGCATATCGCGCCGCCGACCGCGAACGCCTTGAGAAAGCTGAGAAATATATCCATATCATCACCCGAAAGTATTTTTTTCAAATCTATTTTTTCCCCGCGGCGCGGCTATATTCACGCCTTTTGTATCGGGGAAAAATACACACTGTGAAATTAATAAAATTTTTACAGATAAAGTATTGACAAACGGCGATAATATTAATAATATCTATACTATAAGAGGCACGGAAATTAATTCCGCTTTCCTCGAAAACAAAAGGTTGATTTTAAAATTACAGTATAAGGAGAAATAAAAATGTCAACTTTTGAAAGAGTCCAGAAAATCATTTGCGAGCAGCTCGAGATAGACAGCCATCTTGTTACCGAGGATGCATCTATTTCCGGAGATCTCGGCGCAGACAGCCTTGATCTTGTCGATCTCTCTATGTCCATCGAAGAGGAATTCAACCTCGAAGTTCCCGACGATGTTCTCGATCATGTCAGAACTGTCGGCGATATCGTTAAGTTCATCGAGGACAACGCGTAATTTATATAATCAATAACAAAGGGGCTGTTTTGTATTGGATTCAATATGAAACAGCCTTTTTTACTGCGACGGAGGAATATAAAATGATACTGAAGAATGCGGATATTTTCGATTCCGAGTTTGCTCTGCGCCGCGCGGATGTGCGCGTTGAGGACGGCAAAATAGCTGAAATAGGCGAAAATTTAAACGGCGGGGAGGAGCATGATCTTTCCGGATGCGTTATCCTGCCCGGCTTTATCGACATACATATCCACGGCTGCGGGGGAGCGGATTTCTCCGACGCTCTGCCGGATACGCTCGAAACCATGTCGAAAACGCTCGCACGCTTCGGCGTAACTTCGTTCTGCCCCGCGTCGATGACTCTGCCATATGACAGGATAGAGCGGGCGTTTGAGAGAGCGGCCGAGTATATCGGCAAAGAGAGCGGCGCTTATATCCACGGCATCAATATGGAGGGGCCGTTCCTCTCCTATGCAAAGCGCGGCGCACAGAATCCCGAATATCTGCATGAGCCGGACATAGACGTGCTTAAAAAGCTCGACAAAATCTGCAAGATAAGGCTCGTGTCGCTGGCGCCCGAGCTTCCCGGGGCGATTGAGTTTGCGCGCGAAGCGGCAAAAATATGCACCGTATCCGCCGCGCATACCGCCGCAACTTTTGAACAGGCGGAGCTCGGCTATAAAAACGGAATAACCCACACGACGCATCTTCTAAACGGTATGGATCCGATATATAACCGCAAGCCCGGCGCGGCAGTGGCGGCGCTCAGAGCCGAGAATGCCACGGCGGAGCTTATAAGCGACGGAATGCACATCCACCCGTCCTATCTTGCTCTGCTCTATAAGATACTCGGCGAGGATAGGAGCGTCGCGGTCAGCGACTCCATGTGCGCCTCGGGTCTCGGCGACGGCGAATATGAGCTCGGCGGCACGACAGTGTATGTAAAAGACGGCAAGGCTCTGCTCGCCGACGGTACGATAGCCGCGAGCACGACGAATATTTTTGCTGAGTTCAGGAATATAATCAGCTTCGGCGTGCCGGTCCGCCAGGCGGTGAAATCCTGCACAATAAATCCCGCCCGCGCGATAGGCGTTGACGGTGTGACGGGCAGTATAGCAGTCGGCAAGCGCGCCGATTTCACTGTTCTTTCGTCCGATTTGAAAGAGCTCGAGTGCGTCTATATAAAGGGAAAAAGGATATAAAAAAGTATGCAAATCGCCGCTTGTGTGGTATAATATAGTATCTTAGACTCAAAGCTCGGAGGCTGAACATGAACTTTCTTGTTATTGACGGAAACAGCATATTGAACCGCGCGTTTTACGGCATAAAGGTGCTCACGACGAAGGACGGCAGATTCACCAACGCCATCTACGGCTTTATGAATATTTTTCTGCGCCTCAAAGACGAGTGCCGGCCCGAGGCGGTGGCGGTCGCTTTTGATGTCAAACAGCCGACTTTCCGCCACGAGATGTACGGCGGCTACAAAGCGACAAGAAAGGGTATGCCCGATGAGCTCGCGCAGCAGATGCCCGTGCTTAAGGAGCTGCTTGAGGCGATGGGCGTGCCGATAGTCGAGAAGCCCGGATACGAGGCGGACGATATCCTCGGCACTCTTGCGCGCCACAGCGGCGACGCCGTCTGCACGATAGCCACGGGCGACAGAGACAGCCTGCAATTGGTGTCCGACAGCGTCAATGTTCTGCTCGCCGCGACGAAGATGGGCAGACCTGTGACCGACAGATACACGCCCGAGGCAGTGCGCGAAAAATACGGCGTTGAGCCGATAAAGCTCATTGATATAAAAGCCCTCATGGGCGACAGCTCGGACAATATCCCCGGCGTTGCGGGAATCGGCGAAAAGACTGCCGGCGATTTGATAGCCCGCTTCGGCTCGATAGAATATATCTACGACAATATCGACACGATAGACATCAAACCCGGCGTGCGGGACAAGCTGAAAAAAGACAGGGACATGGCGTTCTTGAGCAAAAAGCTCGGCACGATAAACTGCGATATCCCGATCGACAATAACCCGCAGAGCTATATTCTCAAAGCGCCCGACAATTTCAAGGTTACGAGAATGCTTGCGGATCTCGAGATGTTCAAGCTCATCGACCGCCTTGGACTTGAGATATCAAACACCGCCTCCAAGCCTCAGAAAGAGGAGAAGCCTGTCCCGGTCTGCGCCGAGGACGATTTCGGCCAGCTGATGACGCGCCTTAAGTCTGACGGCGAGAGCTATTTTCTCTGGGACGGCGAAAAGTGCCGCTTCGATCTCGGGGACAAAGTGCTCGTGTGCGACTGCGAAAATGAGAATTTTTATCCGTTCTTTATAAAGCTGCTCGAAGATAGAAATATAAAAAAATACACGGCGGACATAAAGTCGCTCTATTCATTCGCGCAGGGCTGTTCGACTCAGTGCAGGAATATGTGCGGCGATCTGGAACTTGAGGGCTATGTCCTTAACCCCTCCGCCTCGTCCTATGATGCGCTGCGCCTTGCGGGCGAATATTCGGCGGCAGTGCCGGTTGAAAACGGCGATGAAAACGACTGCGCCGCCGCGTCGCTGAGAAGATTATTTGCGGCGATGGACAAAAAAATTGAGGAAAACGGACAGCAGAAGCTGCTTCATGACATCGAACTTCCGCTCGCGCATGTGCTCTCTTCAATGGAGCAGACGGGCTTCGCTGTTGACCGCGACGGAATTGCGGAATTCGGCAAACAGCTCGGCGAGAGGATAGCCGAAATCGAGCAGGAGATATACGCTTTAGTCGGCTATGAGTTCAATCTGAACTCGCCCAAGCAGCTCGGCGAAGCGCTGTTTGAAAAGCTCAAGCTGCCCGCGAGAAAAAAGACAAAAAGCGGATATTCGACCGACGCGCAGGTGCTCGAATCGCTCGAAAACAAGCACCCCGCTGTGCGCGATATCCTCGAATACAGAACGCTTTCAAAGCTCAGGTCGACCTACTGCGACGGTCTGCTCAAGGTTATCGGCGAGGACGGGCGTATCCGATCGACTCTGAATCAGACCGAGACGAGAACAGGCAGAATCTCATCGACCGAACCGAATCTTCAGAATATCCCCGTGCGCTCTCCGCTCGGGCGCGAGATGCGAAAGTTCTTTGTCGCGCGGGACGGATATGTGCTCGTTGACGCGGACTATTCGCAGATTGAGCTTCGCGTTCTCGCCCATATTTCGGGCGACCGAAACATGATAAAGGCGTTCAACGATAACACTGATATCCACACTGTGACCGCGTCCGAGGTCTTTGATATGCCGCCGCAGCTCGTCACTCCGATAATGAGAAGCCGCGCGAAAGCGGTCAATTTCGGCATAGTATACGGCATCGGCGCGTTCTCACTCGCTAAAGATATCGGAGTCAGCCGCAGCGAGGCGGATGAGTATATAAAAGGCTATCTCAGGCACTATTCCGGCGTTGACAAATATATGCACGACGTGGTCGAAAAGGCGAAGAAAGACGGCTACGCCGAGACGATGTTTGCGCGGCGCAGATATCTGCCGGAGCTCACCGCATCGAACGCCAACACCCGCGCGTTCGGCGAGCGCGTGGCGCGCAATATGCCCATTCAGGGCACGGCGGCGGATATAATCAAGATAGCGATGATAAGAGTCTACGAACGCCTTGAGCGCGAGAATCTGGCGGCGAAGCTGATAATGCAGGTGCACGATGAGCTGATAGTCGAAGCGCCGGAGAACGAAAAAGAGCGCGTGAGCGCCCTGCTCAAAGAGGAAATGGAAAACGCTGTTAAGCTCTCTGTGGCGCTCACTGCGGATGTCCATTCCGGGCGCACCTGGTATGACGCGAAAGGCTGATAAAACGGAGGAAACATGAATCTGGTTTTTGTTTGCACGGGCAACATCTGCCGCAGTCCGATGGCGGAGGGAATGTTCAAAAAACTGCTCGAAGAAAAAGGGGAGAGCGGCATCGACTGCTCGAGCGCGGGGCTTGCGACCTTTGACGGACGCCCCGCGAGCGACAACGCGCAGGCGGTCGCCCTCGAATACGGAGTCGATATCTCGGAGCATAAATCTCGTATGCTGACCCGCAGCATTGCGCGCAAAGCAGATCTGATAGTTTGCATGACCGATGAGCAGTACGAGACGCTCAACCGCATGATCCCGGACGAGAGACTCTATGTGCTCGCCGGCGGAGTTGACGACCCCTACGGATGCGATATCGAAGTCTACCGTGAGTGCGCAAAGAAGATAAACGGCGCGCTGACGGAGCTTTATGAAAAGATAAAGAGCGGGAGCTGATCGGTATTTTTGAAGTTGAAACGGTCCCGATGACGGAAGAATATATAAGCGGCGTCGCGTCGCTCGAGCGCGAATGTTTTTCGCATCCGTGGAGCGAGAAGTCGCTTCGGGAAGAGCTTGATAACGATCAGGCTCATTTTCTCTGCGCAGTCGCCGACGGTTTTATTGCCGGATATATCGGCGTGCAGGAGATAGTGGGTGAGGCGTATATAACCAATGTCGCCGTGTCCGAAAAATTCCGCCGCCGCGGGATAGCGGAAAAGCTGCTCGAAGAGGCGGAGCGCGGCGCAATAAAACGCGGCTGCGTGCTGATAACGCTCGAAGTCAGGGCTTCAAATGACCCGGCGAAGGCGCTCTATAAAAAACGCGGCTTCAAAGAAGTCGGAACAAGAAAGAATTTTTATTCCGATCCGCGCGAGGATGCGGAGATAATGACAAAGTTTTTTGACAGATGAGGGTGAGCGAAATGAAGATACTTGCAATCGAATCCTCCTGCGACGAGACCGCAGCGGCGGTCGTTGAGGACGGCAGGCGTGTTATTTCAAGCGTCATAGCGTCGCAGGTGAAGGAACATATACTCTACGGCGGAGTCGTGCCGGAGATAGCGTCAAGGCGCCATGCGGAGGCGATATCCGGCGTTGTCGGTGAGGCACTTGACAGAGCGGAGATGAATGTCGGTGACGTTGACGCGATAGCCGTCACATATGCGCCCGGGCTTATCGGCGCGCTGTTAGTCGGCGTGAATTTTGCAAAGGGACTCGCGTTTTCCGCGAACAAACCGCTCGTGCCCGTGCATCATCTGCGCTCGCATATCGCGGCGAACTATATAACCCACCCCGACCTTGAACCGCCGTTTCTTGCGCTCGTCGTCTCAGGCGGTCACAGCCACATAATCGAGGTGCGCGACTACACGGATTTTCATATTATCGGCAGAACGCGCGACGACGCGGCAGGCGAGGCGATGGACAAGGCGGCGCGCGCCATGGGGCTCGATTATCCCGGCGGCGTGAACCTCGACAGAGTGTCCAAGGACGGCGACCCGAAGAGCTACAAGTTTCCGCGCCCGCATGTTGACGGAAGCGAATATGATTTCAGCTTTTCCGGACTCAAGACTGCTGCCGTCAATATTATCCACAACGCAAAGCAAAAGGGCGAGGAGATAAGCGTGCCCGATCTCGGCGCGTCGTATATCGAGGCGGTCGTAAGATGCCTGCGCGAAAACACCGAAAAAGCGGCACTGAACTTCGGTTTCGACAAGATAGTCCTGGCAGGCGGCGTGTCCGCAAACTCGCGCCTGAGGGCGGAGATGACCGATATCTGCAAGGCTCATTCATGGTCGCTGTTCATGCCCGAGCTGTCGCTTTGCGGCGACAATGCGGCAATGGTCGGCGCCCAGGGCTACTACGAATTCAAGGCGGGAAACATCGCTCCGCTGACCCTCAATGCACGAGCTTCGATGCCTATTGATGAAATTGATAAATTTTTATCAAAAAAGGTCTGAAAGTTAACAGTTTCGTCATTGAAAAACCGAGTTTATTGGGGTATAATACATACTGGGTAAAGATGGTACCTTTCTTAATAGATTAGACGAAAGGAGTCAAATATCATGAAACATTTGACACAGAACAAGACAGTGATCGACTGGATCGAAGAGAAGATAGCTCTTGTATCTCCCGACGAAGTCATGTGGATCGACGGCAGCGAGGAGCAGCTTGACGCTCTGCGCGCCAAGGCATGCGAGACCGGCGAGATGACCAAGCTCAACGAGGATCTCCTCCCCGGATGCCTGCTTCACAGAACCAAGCCCAACGATGTTGCGCGTGTTGAGAACCGCACATTCATCTGCGCCGAGAGCGCGGATCAGGCAGGTCCGACCAACAACTGGATGGATCCCGCTGAGGCTTATAAGATGCTCTACGATATAGCCAGAGACAGCTATAAGGGCAGAACAATGTATATTATCCCTTATTCGATGGGTCCTGTCGGCTCTCCGTTCTCGAAGATCGGCGTTGAGCTGACCGACTCCATCTATGTCGTTCTCAACATGGCTATCATGACGAGAATCGGCAAGAAGGTTATGGATACTCTGGGCGACAGCAACGACTGGGTTCGCGGACTGCACTGCAGCTGCGACATCGACCCCGAGAAGCGTTATATCTGCCAGTTCCCGCAGGATAACACCATCATCTCCGTCAACTCCGCTTACGGCGGAAACGTCCTCCTCGGCAAGAAGTGCTTTGCTCTTCGTATAGCTTCCTATCAGGGCTGGAAAGAGAGCTGGCAGGCTGAGCATATGCTTATCCTCGGCCTCGAGAATCCGAAGGGCGAAGTCAAATATATCTGCGCGGCATTCCCGTCCGCCTGCGGCAAGACCAACCTTGCCATGCTTATCCCGCCCGAGGGATACAGAAACAAGGGCTACAAGATCTGGTGCGTCGGCGACGATATCTCCTGGATCAGAAAGGGTCCCGACGGCAGACTTTATGCTATCAACCCCGAGAACGGTTTCTTCGGCGTTGCCCCCGGCACGAACGAGAAGTCCAATCCCAACGCGCTTGCCGCGACAAGAAAGAATACCATTTTCACAAACGTTGCGCTTAACCTTGACAACAACACCGTCTGGTGGGAAGGTCTCGACAAGAATCCGCCCGAGAACGCCATCGACTGGCAGGGCAGACCGTGGAACGGTAAGACGAGCGAGGAAAAGGGCGCTCATCCGAACAGCCGCTTCACCGCTCCCGCTGTCAACTGCCCGTGCATCAGCTCCGAGTTTGAGAATCCGGCAGGCGTTCCGATCTCCGCTATCGTCTTCGGCGGCAGAAGAGCTAAGCTCGCTCCGCTGGTCTATCAGTCAAGAAGTTGGAATCACGGCGTGTTCGTCGGCTCGATAATGGCTTCCGAGACCACCGCAGCAGCAGCCGGCGCAGTCGGCGTTGTCCGCCGCGACCCCATGGCTATGCTTCCGTTCTGCGGCTACAACATGGCTGATTACTGGCAGCACTGGATTGACATCGGCGCAGGCCTCGACGAGGATAAGGCTCCGAAGATATTCAACGTCAACTGGTTCCGTAAGGACGACGACGGCAACTTCCTGTGGCCCGGCTTCGGCGACAACATGCGCGTGCTTGAGTGGATCATCAAACGCTGCGAGGGCAAGGTCGACGCAGAGGAGACCGCTATCGGCTTCGTGCCCAAGGCTGAGGACATCAACCTTGAGGGCATCGAGGACGAGGTCAGCGAGGATCAGCTCAAGGAGATCCTGAGCGTTGACAACTCCCTCTGGGAGGACGAGGCAAAGGGCATCGAGGAGTTCTACGCCAAGTTCGGCGACAGACTTCCCAAGGCTCTGAGTGACGAGCTCAACACCCTCAAGGCTAATCTTGAGAAATAATTAAATAAAATTGCGGCAGACAGGTGTGCTTGTCTGCCGCTTCTTTATTGGTTTGTCATATCGGCGCAGGCAGAGCGCAAAAAACAACAGCCGTGATTCTTAACGAACCACGGCTGCTGATATTTAATTTTGCTTACAGTGTCTCAAATCTCTTTACGCCCTTGCGCTTGAGCCTTGCAAATGATATCGCGGTTATTATTGCTATTACTGCTGTCGCGATTATCAGCGCGAACACATTCGGCAGCACCTGCACCGCGAACAGATAGACCGCGACGAGCACGATGATATACGCCCAGCCGAGGCACATTGCGAGTATGATGCCGAGACTCTGCTTGACCGCTCCGCTCTCACTGCTCCAGGTGAGATTAGGCATCCTGATGTTCACTCTGAGCCCCGAAACGGCGCACAGAAGCGTGAATATCTGCGGCAGTATAATCATGACCGCCGCGGTGAGAAGCTCCGGCTTGAGGGCAATACAGAAGCATATGCTGCATATCAGCGCGGGGACGGCGGTGAAGAGCATGTGGAGCTTCAGCTTTGCCCCGAGAATCTGCCACGAGGTGACGGGGAGCGAGCGGGCTATCCAGAGACTCTTGCCCTCGAGGGATATCGCGGGCGCGGTGAGTATATTCATCGAAGAGAGCAGGCATAAAAATAAGCATGCAAATGTCGGGGCGTATTCCAGCAAATCCTCATCCATGCGGGTGACAACGCCGATAAACCAGTCACTTTTTATCAGCGAGAAAACAGCGACGGCTATCATAAACAGCGCCCCGAGCGAGCAGTTGAGCATATAAGACGGGCTCGAGAGGAAGTGGTTTATCTCGCGGCGCAGAAGCGCGCGGTCGGTGCCCTGCTGCTTGACCGTCTTTTCTTTGTAGACTGTCTTTGCGGTCTTTCCGCTGCTCGTGACGAGCTTTAAGAATGTGCGCGACATTATGAGCCATGTCGCGGCGAGCAAGGCGAGAATGATGAGCGAAATTATAATTGTCGGGAGAACATCGCCCGCGAACGCCTTGCCGAAAATATAGAGCGGATAGGCGGACATGCGCACCTTTGCGGCAACAGCCGCGCTGTTCGCAACGATGCCGGTGATTATCTCGTTCGCCCTGAAGTAGACATAATAGTAGCCGCCGAGGAACGCTATCGAAACTATAACTGTTATAATGCTCTTGTTTTTTAATTTGACCGCGATTTTTGCAACGACCCAGCCGAGTATGCACGACAGTATAAGAACGAGAACAGTCACCATAACGGCCATTATAACGGCTGTTATGCCGGATATTCCGGGGTGCGCGGTTATGAAATACACGCCGACGGCGGGTATTACCACAACGCCCGAATACATCAGCCCCATGAGATAGACTCCGATGAGGCGCGCCGCCATAATATCGCGCACGGGAATGGGCATCGAGAGCAGAAGGTCGTTGTCCTTTGCGTCATAGAGGCTCGAATATGTGTTGAACACGCTGCCGAAAACGCCGAAAAGCGCGGCGGTAGCGCCCATAATAGCAAAATAGAGCCAGCTCATGCCGTAGGTTATCAGCGGGCGCATCGAATATGACATATAGCAGAACATTCCGCCGATGGCAAAAATCATGAGCAATATGAACAGCACTATCGAGAATGTTGCCGAGCGGGGAGATTTGCCCTTGCCCGTCTTGCGGTCAACGAAGAAACTTTTATTGAGTTCGAGAAGCTGTTTTCTTATCAGTGTTTTCAGCATTCTTCTCCCTCCAGTTCGAGGAACACGTTCTCAAGGCTGGAGTCGCCCTTGACCTCCTCCATGGTGCCCGAGCGGATGAGCTTTCCGCTTTTTATTATCGCGACCTTGTCGCAGAGCTTTTCGGCAACTTCGAGCACATGGGTCGAGAAGAATATTGCGCCGCCGGAGTTGCAGACCTCGCGCATCATGCCTTTTAACAGATGCGATGCGGCGGGATCGAGACCGACGAAAGGCTCGTCCATGATAATTAACTTGGGCTCGTGGATCCATGCGGAGATTATCGCGAGCTTCTGCTTCATGCCGTGAGAATACGCCGAGATAGGCTGCGCGAGGTCAGCAGTCAGCCCGAACATATCGGCATATTTATGTATGCGCTCGCGGCGGTCGTCAGCGCTGACGCCGAAAATATCCGCGATGAAGTTCAGATATTTTATTCCCGTCATGTATTCGTAGAGGTCGGGGTTATCGGGAATATAGGCTATGATTTTTTTGCAGGCGAGCGGGTCATCTTTTATCGAGATGCCGTTTATTGTTATCTCGCCCTCGTCGAACTGCAGAATGCCGACAACGGATTTGAGCGTTGTGGTCTTGCCCGCGCCGTTGTGGCCGATGAAGCCATATATCTCGCCGGGCGCGATATGCAGCGTCAGGTCGTCAACAGCCTTTTTCTCGCCGTAGGTTTTGGTCAGATTTTTGATGTTAAGCATAATGTCTCCTTTTGGCCCGCATAGCGGAGCGGGTATCCTTTCCCTTTAATATAATATATTAATATATTTTGCCCCGCGAGTCAATTAAATGTGCTGCTGCGATTAAGAAAACGGGTGGGGATTTTTAATATATGACGAGATTCATCGTGTTTCCCCGCGTCGTCAAGGAAACAAAAAATCGGCACCCTGTTTATCTGATGCCGATTTGACCGGTTCGCTCACTGCGCAAACTGGCTGTTGTAGAGTCTCGTATAGAATCCGTTCTTCGCGAGCAGCTCCTCGTGCGTGCCCTGCTCGGCGACCTTGCCGTCTTTCATGACGAGAATGCAGTCGGCGTGGCGGATGGTCGAGAGTCTGTGCGCCACGACGAACGAGGTGCGCCCCTGCATGAGTGTATTGAACGCATCCTGAACTTTCAATTCCGTTCTGGTGTCTATCGATGAAGTCGCCTCGTCGAGGATGAGCATCGGCGGCTTCATAAGCATGACGCGCGCGATGCAGAGCAGCTGTCTTTCGCCCTCGGAGAGTCCGTCGTCATCGCCGATGACGGTGTCGTAGCCGTTTTTGAGGCGCTTTATAAAGCTGTGAGCGCGTGCAGCCTTGGCTGCGGCGATTATCTCTTCGTCCGTGGCATCGGGCTTGCCGAACGCTATATTCTCGCGGACTGTGCCGTTCTTTATCCAGGTATCCTGGAGCACCATGCCGAAATGGTGTCTGAGACTGTGACGTGTGATGTCATTTATATTCTCGCCGTCAACCTTTATGCTGCCGCCGTCAACGTCGTAGAAGCGGAGCAGGAGATTGATAAGCGTAGTCTTGCCGCAGCCTGTCGGACCGACAACGGCTATTGTCTTGCCGGACGGGGCGAAGAAATCGAAGCCGTCGATGAGCTTTTTGCTCTTGTCATATGAGAAGCGGACATTGTCGAACTCCACGCTTCCCTCGGGATTGCTGAGCGCCGAGCAATTTTCGTCCGACTCCTCGGGCTTTTCGTCTATGAGCTCGAATATTCTTGCCGCGCAGGCGAGGGCATTCTGAAGCTCCGTCACGACGCCGGAAATCTCGTTGAACGGCTTTGTGTACTGGTTCGAGTAGGCGAGGAAGCTGACGAATCCGCCGACGGTCACCATGCCGCCGATGGCGAATATTCCGCCCATGAGCCCGACTACGGCGTAGATAAGATTGTTGATAAATCTGGTGGTCGGGTTTGTAAGCGACGAGAAGAATATGGATTTGAGCGAATATTTGCGCAATTTTTCATTGCTCTCGTCAAATCTTTCAACCGCTCTGTCTTCATATGAAAACGCCTGAACGGTCTTTTGATTCTGTATCATCTCGTTGATGAGCGCGGTCTGCTCGCCGCGCGTCTCGGACTGCTTTTTGAACATCGAATAAGTGCGGCGTGCTATAAAACGTGCCGTGAACAGCGATATCGGGGTCAGCACTACGACCGCGAGAGTGATGAGCGGCGATATAGTGAGCATGAAAACGAGCGTCACGGCTATCGTGACAACGCCCGTGAACAGCTGGGAGAAGCCGAGAATCAGTCCGTCGGCAAACTGCTCTGCGTCCGCAGTTATGCGGCTGACGATGTCGCCGTAGGGGTGGGAGTCGGCGAACGCCACGGGCAGGGTCTGCATATGCGAAAATGCCTTTGAGCGTATGTCGCGCACGGTGTTATAGGCTATGCGGTTGTTGATGATGTTCATCACCCACTGGAGCACTCCGCCGACTATGGCGCAGATCAGAATGCCGAAAAGACACTTCTTTATGACTTCAAAATCAACGTTGCCGTGCAGCTTTATTCCGTCTATCGCGCGTCCGGCGAGGACGGGGATATAGAGCGAGAGAATGACGCTTGCAACGGAGAGGATGAGCGAAAGGAACAGCAGAAGCTTCGAGCGGCCGATGACCGCGATAACGCGCTTGAAAACGGTTTTGTTCTTCACGGTTACGCATCCTCCTTTTCAAGCTGGGAATCGAAAATTTCTTTGTAGACTTCGCACGAGCGCAGAAGCTCGTCGTTCGTGCCCATGCCGACTATCTCGCCCTCGTCGAGGACTACTATGGTATCAGCGTTTCTTATCGCCGCAACGCGCTGTGACACGGTTATGACAGTCGGGGCAAAGTCGGTGTTTCTCAGCGCCTTGTTCAGCGCCGCGCCGGTGGCGTAGTCGAGTGCGCTCGCCGCATCGTCGAGGATGAGCACCTCGGGTTTTCTGACGAGGGCGCGGGCTATTGTCATTCTTTGACGCTGACCGCCCGAGAGATTTTTGCCCTCCTGTTCGAGGACAAAGTCGAGCTGCCCGCTCTTGTCCTCTATCATCTGCTTTGCCTGCGCCGTTTCGAGCGCCTGCCAGATTTCTTCGTCTGTGGCGTCCTGCTTGCCGAAGCGGATATTGTCCCTGACAGTGCCGGCGAACAGGGCTTTTTTCTGAGAGACGACGCCTATTTTCGAGCGCAGAGCCTTTGTGTCGTAGTCGCGCACGTCAACGCCGTCAACGAGCACGCACCCGCCGGTGACATCGTAGAATCGCGGAATAAGATTGACGAGCGAAGTTTTGCCCGATCCGGTCGAGCCGATAACGCCTATCGAGCTGCCGCGCGGGATTTTGAGGTCAATATTGTGCAGGGACTCCTCACTCCCGTTGTAGGAGAGACACGCCCCGTCAAACTCAACGGAGTATTCGCTTTTTTCGTTGCCGTCGGTGACAGTGCCGGGGACGGTGCCGGGCTCGATATCGAGCACCGACTGAATTCGGTTGCCGCAGGCAATCGCCTTTGTGACGCTGATTATGAGATTCGCGAGCTTTATCAGCTCAACGAGGATCTGTGACATGTAGTTATAGAGCGCAACGACCGCGCCGCGCGAAATGGCGCCGGAATCAACGCGTATTGCGCCGACATATATCAGCGCGATTATCGCGAGGTTTATGAGCACAAAGGTTGCGGGGTTCATGAAAGCGGATATCCTGCCGACCGCCGTCTGCATCTCGGTCAGGGCGCTGTTCTTCGCGTCAAAGTCCGCAATTTCCTCTTCCTCTTTGCAGAACGCCCTGACAACGCGGGTACCGAGCAGGTTTTCGCGCGTCTTGCTCAGCAGCCCGTCCAGTTTCTGCTGAACCTTGCGGTACATCGGGATGCACACGAGCATTATCGCGAACACGACCGCGGCAAGAGCGGGCACCGCAACGACGAACACGAGCGACGATTTTACATCGACCGTGAACGCCATTATCACCGCACCGAAAACGACGAACGGCGAGCGCAGGACGAGACGCAGAGTCAAATTTGTTCCGGTCTGAACCTGATTTATGTCGCCCGTCAGGCGGGTTATAAGCGTCGGCGCGCCGAGCGAATCGAGCTGGGAATAAGAGAGCTTGCCGATATGCTGGAAGAGCGCGTGGCGGATATCGGTAGCGAAGCCGACCGACGCTTTCGCCGAGAAATACTGCGCCACAAGTGTACTGCAAAGACCCAGTATGCCGAACAGACCGAGCAGCAGGCAGCGTTTGATAATATAAACTTTGTCGCCGTTCTCTATGCCGATGTCGATTATAGTTGAGACTATCAGCGGAACAATCAGCTCGAACGCCACTTCAATGAGCTTGAAAAACGGCGCGAGAATACTTTCAATTTTGTATTTTTTCAAATACTTCAAAAGCTTTGACATGCTATTCTCCTCTTTTATATACTGCATTCTATAATGGTATATAATACCCTAAATAATACCATGAAAACAGGCGTTTTTCAAGACATTACGGACATTACGATTTCTTGACACAGACGGGGAGCAGTGATAAACTTATGCGTTGTAGAAAAGAAACGGTGTGGTGAACGATGAAAGAAAAGGCTCTCAAAAAAGATGAAGAGCTTCTCGAATGCGAAAAGCTCTGGATATTTGCCGTTATGATAGCCGTCGGCGGATTTTTCGGCGCATATACTTATGTTCAAAAGGGCGGCGTGTTCTGTAACGCGCAGACAGCGAACTTCGTGCTCATGGCGGTTCAGCTCGGGCGCGGAAATTGGCGCAAGGCGCTGTATTATCTCCTGCCCGCTTCGGCTTATCTGCTCGGCACGGTTATTTCGGAATTTTTGCCCAAGCATATAAACCGCCGCAAGATAGTCCGCTGGGACACGGCGTTCGTGGCGTTTGAAATGGCGTGGATATTTGCGCTCGGCTTCGTCCCGGACGATGCGCCGCCGCAGATCTGTCAGGTGGCTGTGAATTTTATCGCTTCGATGCAGTTCAATACATTCCGCCAGGCGAAAAAGATTCCGATGGCGACTACCTTCTGCACCAACCATGTCCGCCAGGTCGGCTCGAACCTCGTCAAGTGGCTTCGCAGCGGTAATAAAGAAGCGCGCGGCAAGATGTTCGCGCATCTGCTGATGATAGGCTCGTTTGTCGCGGGCGCGGTCGCTTCAACTTTTCTCTGCGGCTATCTCGGCGGCAAGACTATCTGGTGCGCCGAAATATTGCTCGCGATAGTGTTCTTTGCGCTACTGCGCGCCGATCTCGGCGAGGAGCATGACAAACTCGATGTCGTTCCGCACGGTCATTGATGACAAGCTGTTAAGCTTTACATGATTTATAAATCAAAAAACAAAAGCTCCCATGCATCCCCGAATATGTTGATATATCGGGAAAGTTGCACGGGAGCTTCGACTTTTGCGCTAAAAAATAGGCTTTATAATTGTAAAGTAAATCACTTTACAATTCGCTTTAGCCCATTATTGGTATCTCAAGGAATGTGTAGGTAAAGCAGTTGATAATATAGAAAATAAATGCGGCTGTCGGGACTGCATATCCCGCGAATTTTTTCGCTTTGCTATCGGAGAGTGAAGAATACATCGCTGCGCAGGCGATGAGCGTGAACATCTCGGTGAAGTAAAATACGCGCTGACCGGAGGCGTAGACGGACGAAGAGAATCCGAGCACTGCGGCGCAGCAGACAGCGGCGCTGAACAGCACGCCGACGGTAAACCCGAGCTTTTTATTCTTCTTGATGAGCGCCGCTACAAGAATGAAAATACTAAATAAAAATACAAAGCAGAGCGCGATAACCGCAAGTTCGAGCGAAAGATAATTGCCGCTCTTGAACATCTTTTCAAAGCCCTTGTCCGGTGTGGTGCGGCGGATAATAATATATGCGGCGTTGACTCCGACGCACAGCACCGAGGCAAATATTGCAAAGACTGATGTGATTTTCTTTATTTTCCGCGAGCCGCCGAACGCTTCATATACCGATGCGCCGAGCAGAACGAGAAAAACAGCCGTGGTTATCAGCGAGAAGAAAAACGAAAATGCGAAATAATTTGAAAATCCGCAGAGCAGTTTTTCAAATATATTCATTTTAAAAAATCTTTCAAAACCCGATGCCGCTTCCATCGCTCCGCGCCCGCGAAGCCCAGGCGAGAAAACCAGAACAGCGGCGGAAACCGCGCTCGGCAGGAGCGGAATGAATTGACGGAATCTGAGCCTGCGTTGATATACCGAAAAAATCAGCAGAATCACCTGCAGCGCGAGCACTGCGGCACATGACTGCTCCTGAGATGCCGCGACGACAGAAGCAATCGCGGCGGCGACATATGCTATAGAATTCACGCGCCCTCCGAATACCTCGAATGTGAGAGGTGTCACCGTGATAAGCAGGGCGGCGAACGGAACGAGAAATGTGAATGAACCCGCGAACCAGAACACCGACGGGTTGAGGCATGGCAGAAATACTGCCAACGGCACCGAGCAGGCGAAGATATATCTCTGTTTTGCGCTTGCCTTTTCGCCGAAAAAGTCCGACAGGCGGCAGAGAAAATACATTATATATATAATCAGCGCGGCGATGAACAGCTTCCAGAAAATGAGCGGCAGGCGCAGAAAGTTTATCATCAGCCATTCGCCGACTATCCTCCCGGACACGGTCGTGTACCGCTCGTGCAGCCAGCTTGTTACTGTGAATCCGTTTCGGTGGAGTATGCCGAGAAAGTGACCGTCGTCGGTTTTGAGAATCAGCCGAGTGAACACCGTGCAGAAAAACAGCACGGCGGCGGAGAATGCGGCGATTATCGAGCACGGAGAATTTTGAAATTCTTTCAGCTTTTCTCTCATCTTTCGCCACCTCCCGCCAATGCGTACGGATTTTCGGCGATTCCGCTTCCGCAAAGAACGAGAATACCGCTGCGAAGATACATCGCCGGGCATACGCCGCACAGCTCGTCCGCCGCGAGCGTTTTATAGAACCCGCCGGTCGTGGTGACCGCCGTAACGCTGCTCTGATTTGTTGAAACCGGCGAGCTTGTCCAGTACCAGCAGTATTTGCGCAGAGTTAAATAGCGCGAGCTGTCATTTTTGACGCACTGCTCGGTCGGGCTTCTGCGGCGGTCGGCGGTGCTTATATTTTTGAGCATATCTTTTGACGGCAGGAATATTGAATCGCCGTTTCGGTCGGGGGATATGAGCGAAAGGTCATTATTTGAAAAATTCTCCGGGCTTAAAAATCCGCTCTCCGAATTGAGCCATGCGCGCAGGGGAGAGGCGAGATAATCGGAACTGCCGATGCCGTCCTCCGACGGGTCGAACGCCCTGAAGCACAGCACTTTTTCGCTCATGAGCAGAGTTTTGCCGCCCGTTTCGATGACTCTCCAGACAATAGGCTCGCCGAGATATGAGCCGATGGCTATTCTGTCGTCGCTTTTGAGCGTGACTTTCCGCGATTCATTGCCACCGGCGCTGACAGACGAAGAAAACAGTAGGTGAGCCGATGTGCTTTTGATTTTTGCGCTCCCGATAAATGTCAGCGCAAACAGCAGAATTGCCGCAATTGCAGCCGCTCTGAAAGCCTTTTTCATCGTCCCACCCTTTTGTTTTTATTTTACATATACTATGTCGATTTCATTGCACGGACCGCCTAATTTCTGTTTTCCGGCGGAGTTCAATCCGAGCATACCGTTTGCCGCGAAGAATTCGCTCTCGATAACGCACGGCTTGTTAAGATTTTTGAGCTGAGTTGCTCTGGTGCCGGTCGTGTTGCCGATACCCTTGACATACATCGACGAGCAGTTGCCGCCGTTTAACAGGAATGCATTCCTCGCGCCGTATGCTATGAGGACTTTCATCATATTGTCGAGCGGCATAAATTCGCCGACAGCCAGGATATATTTGTTTTCTGATATCTGCGCAAAAACGTTGCGGTTGTGATAATAAGTGTCGTGCTCGTTGGTTGCCTTGCCGTTTGTTATGACTTGCCGCTGATAGCGCAGGGAATTGTAAACGCCCTGCGAGATATACGATTTGCAGTTCTCGTTTGTGAGCGTTTCGACTTTCCATGTGCCGTTTTTGTAGATCAGCAGTCGTTCCTGCCCCTGACCGTCGGTTGAAACGATTGAGCCGCTGCGAATTGTCGGAGCGCCTTTTTTATATGTTGAGCCTGCCTCGCCGTTTATTGCTATGAGCGCGCCGCTCTTTCTGCCCATATCCTCAACCTTGCCGACATTCGTACCGAGAAGCTGTTGGCTTGAGGCAACGCCGATATGATCGGGCGAACAGGTGATTATCGCGACATTGATTATGGGCTGATAAGTGACTGTCTTGTCGTAGTCGATAGCACCGTCCGCGTTTGCTTTTTTGAAAGCCTGAGTTATCTGTGCCCCATATGCTATTCGGTGTATTTCAATATTCACTCCGTTTGAGTTGAGCTTCCACGCTCTGAGCACCTTCGCTCCGGCAACGCTTTTGACGCTTGCGGCGCTGACTTCGAGCTTGCCTTTTGACGATGAACCGGAATTATTCGATTTTGCCGTCGCTGCAGGTTTCGATGCCGGTTTATTTGACGTAGGTTTCTGTGCGCTCTGCGCAGTGCTTGGCTCTGCGGATTCGGATGCCGATTTTGAGCTTGCCGCTGTTTCTTCTGCACTTGTCTGCGCGTTGGCTTCGGTTTCTGCGGCAGATGTGTCTTCTGCAGCGGTCGTGCCGGGCTCGGGTGTCTTTGTGCCGCATGCCGTGAAACTCATGAGAATCAGCAGGGACGCGAGCAAAACTGCAAATAATCTTTTTGTCATAAGTATCCTCCTTTTGAATATTTCTTCCAAATCGATTATATCATTGCGCCACGCTGAATTATATACCGCATGCGCATTTTGATAAATAAATTTTCGTCATTTTGCACTCTTTTTTATATAGTGTAAGTGTATAATCTTTCGCAATTTCCGCTTTAATGCGCTGATACTTTATGATATAATTAAATCAGCGGCGGGCGAGTATGCATATGCTAACCGAACTTGCCGCGCCCGGTATGCATCGTTTGTGCATAAATTCTCTGAAAGGGTGAAGATATATGAAATATGCTGTAGTTCTCTGCGACGGCATGGCGGATTATCCCGTTGAGGCTCTCGGCGGAAAGACGCCGATGGAAGTCGCAAAGAAGCCCAATATCGATGCGCTTGCGTCGAAGGGCGAAGTCGGACTTGTCAGAACCGTTGCCGCTGGACTCAAACCCGGCAGCGATGTTGCAAATATGAGCGTGCTCGGATTCGATCCGAAGAAGTGCTACACCGGCCGCTCGCCCCTTGAGGCGGTCAGCATCGGAGTCAAGATGAGCGAGACTGATATCGCTCTGCGCTGCAACCTTGTCACTTTGAGCGACGAGGCGGATTACGGCGCAAAGACCATGCTCGACTACTCCGGCGGCGATATCTCGACCGAAGAGGCAGCGCAGATAATTAAAACCGTGCAGGATCATTTCGGCAGCAGCGAATTTGATTTTTACAGCGGCGTGGCTTATCGTCATTGCCTTATCGTACACAACGGCACGACGGATCTCGGCAAGATGACTCCTCCGCATGATATCTCCGGCAGAGTTATCGGCGAGTATCTCTCGACTTCGCCGAACGCCGAAAAGCTTATCGCCATGATGCGCGAGAGCTACGACCTTTTGAAGGATCACCCCGTGAACAAGAAGAGAATAGCCGAGGGCAAGCTCCCTGCAAATTCAATCTGGCTCTGGGGCGAGGGAAGCCGTCCGGCTCTGCCGTCTTTTGAAGAGAAGTTCGGCGTGAAGGGCAGCATCGTCTCGGCAGTTGACCTGCTCAAGGGCATCGGCATCTGCGCCGGCATGAACACCCCCGAAGTCGAGGGCGCAACCGGCTATATCGACACGAATTTCGAGGGCAAAGCGAACGCTGCAATCGACGAATGGCGTAAAGGTCAGGACCTTGTCTATATCCATGTCGAGGCTCCCGACGAGTGTGGCCACAGAAACGAGCCCGAAAATAAAGTCAAAGCAATCGAGCTTATTGACAGCCGTATAATGCCTATAATCCTTGAATATCTCAACACTCAGGACGATTATAAGGTCATGGTTCTGCCGGATCATCCGACCCCGATATCGACCCGCACCCACGCATCCGACCCCGTGCCGTATCTGATTTACCGTAAAGGCAAAGAGCTTGACAGCGGCGTTGCGAGCATAAATGAAAAATCAGCATCCGAGACCGGCAATTTTGTTGATCCCGGCTTCGACCTTATGGGTCATTTTCTCAAAGACTGACAAAAAGGAGAGAACAAAATGAGCTTTAATATAGAAACAAAGTGCGTGCAGTCCGGCTATACTCCGAAAAACGGCGAGCCGCGCGTTGTGCCGATAGTCCAGAGCACGACATATAAATACGAATCGAGCGAGCAGATGGGCAGGCTCTTCGATCTGCAGGAGTCCGGATATTTCTACACCCGTCTCCAGAACCCGACAAACGACTGCGTAGCCGCGAAGATAGCCGACCTTGAGGGCGGCGTCGGCGCGATGCTCACTTCGTCCGGCCAGGCGGCGTCGTTCTTCTCCGTTTTCAATATCTGCTCCGCAGGCGACCATGTCGTTGCCGCGTCCGCGATATACGGCGGAACTTTCAATCTTTTCAATGTCACGATGAGAAAGCTCGGCATCGATTTCACTTTCGTTCGCCCCGATGCGACGGAGGAGGAGCTCAACGCGGCATTCAAAGATAACACAAAAGCCGTGTTCGCCGAGACTATATCTAATCCCTCGCTCGTTGTGCTCGATATTGAGAAGTATGCGCGAGCGGCTCATTCCCACGGCGTGCCGCTGATAGTCGACAACACTTTCCCGACCCCGATAAACTGCCGCCCGTTTGAGTTCGGCGCGGATATAGTTACCCATTCGACCACAAAGTATATGGACGGCCACGCGACAAGCGTAGGCGGAGTTATAGTTGACAGCGGCAACTTCGACTGGACTCAGAACGACAAGTTCCCGGGACTCACGACTCCCGACGAGTCGTACCACGGTGTTGTATACACCGAGCAGTTCGGCAAGGCTGCATATATAACAAAGTGCACGACTCAGCTCATGCGCGACCTCGGTTCAATTCAGTCCCCGATGAACGCATTCCTGCTCAACCTCGGGCTCGAGACTCTGCATCTGCGTATGCCGCGCCATTGCTCAAACGCTCTCGCCGTTGCAAAGTTCCTGAAGGCTCATCCGAAGATCGAGTCCGTCCGCTATCCCGGCCTTGAGGGCGACGAATACTATGACCTCGCGCAGAAGTATATGCCCAACGGCACCTGTGGCGTCATTTCGCTGAGAATAAAGGGTGGCAGAGAGGACGCGGTCAGATTCATGGACAGTCTCAAGCTCGCGGCGATAGTCACCCATGTTGCGGACAGCCGCACCTGCTGTCTGCACCCGGCTAGCACGACCCACCGCCAGCTCACCGCACAGGAGCTCGACGACTGCGGAGTCTATGAAAATCTTGTCAGACTTTCTGTCGGAACAGAGAATGTCGATGACATAATCGCCGATCTTGACGCGGCTCTCGCGAACGTCTGATATTGGCAAAATAGACAAAAATCACGCGTAAAATTTTATGCATAAAACCCGGCTGCAAGTTTTCCTGCAACCGGGTTAATTTTTTGTCACTGCATATGCGGCTTATACAGAATATTTCTATATAGTTATTAAAATCAAACTGTAAAGTTTTTTACTTTACACATATATTCTGAATAGTCATTAAAACACAAAAGTTATCCACATTATCCACATAGTTATCCACATCAGCAAGGAGGAAAGCTTTACCGCTTGCGGAAAAGAAGCAATGAGTAATTGTTGAATATTGAATGAATATCAATGAATAAATTCAAAATTGCGCAAAAAATACCGCCCGAATTT
>OIEF01000228.1_pt1 | contig 25826 bp, 20 predicted proteins | sample 1581721 | NCBI WGS metagenome assembly OIEF01 (sample SAMN01760908, study PRJEB22395) | human gut metagenome
ATTACTTTTAATTTCAGAGGTACCACCCTACTATATCCAATAGCCAATTCCTATTATAAATATCCAATGTGAAAATAATGTGAATTCCGATACGTTTGTAACGATTGTTCCTATTTCATCTAAAGCAACTTATTTACGTTCTATTAGATAAGGTTTGTCTTGACTTTTAAATATATCAATTGTTTAATAATCATACAGAAAAGCTACTGGATACAGTGATCACTCTGAATTAAGGTCAAAAGGCACTAGTAATTCGTTGTGCGGACGGGAACTAGTGTCTTTTACATTTTTCTATGATCATCAATGTGATTCTTAGTATTTCTACTAGTGCCAATAATACCATGACAACATCAATATATAGATATATATACATAGACATCTTCTCCTCTTACAAAAAAATAGAAGGATCTTGCGAGAACGCAAGCAGATATCATTTTTAATTCCAAGGGTAGACGTTACTACATCCAGTAGCCAATTTCCATTATAAAACTTCAATGTGAAAACATTATTAAATCGCAAAGATTTCTAAAAAACATTTTTCCTTCATTTAAAGCATTATTGAGATGTTTATCAATTATGTATATGCTAAAATATATAAAGGCAATAAGACGAAGGACAAGCAGTGTATGGAAAAAATTAATTTTATATTTACCAAGAACGGATTTCATATTGATGAAACAAAAGAAGAGAATACTTCAAAATGGGCTAAATCATTCAAAAAAGACAAATATTTGGCACTCTTTGAATTGGGATTTGAAAACAATCTAAAGGGATTGACACCTAGTGCTTTTTATTTGTATCAACTCTCTTTGAAATTCATTGAACTTTTAAGTAATCGACCTGAACTAGAAGTAGCTAGAGAAGATACTAAAGTAGAAGCATCAAGTGAAGACTTAGAATATTTAATGTCTATTATTCCTTTTGCGATTGGTACTGAATTCATTGATGAAAAGTGGATTCAAAATATATTTCAGCACTTAAATTCTCAGTTTAGGTGGGACATGAAATCATACAAGGGTACAGTTCAAATGTATCTTCAGGAAAAATCCCAAGATTTAAAAATCGCAAAACGAATCTATTTTCACTTAGTCGAAAACGAAGAAGATGCAGACTTTCCGTTTGCGTTTTTAGCGACGTATGCCACAAAAGACAAAGAAAATCGAATTGTTCATATGCCACTAAAACATGCACTCGTCGAATATAAAAATGATCAAGAACAATTATTGAATTTATTATCCTGCCTAAATGTAGTAGCTCAAAAGAATACTTTGATTGCCCAATATATGGAAACAGGTGATTTATTTCATCCCATCAAATTGACAAGTAAAGAAGCCTATTCCCTATTAAAGAGTGTACCTGACATTGAGGCTTGTGGCATTAAGTGTAGAGTACCAAATTGGTGGAAGAAGAAATATTCTTCTGTAAAAATCAATGTGAATATTGGAGATACCAAACCATCCATGTTTGGATTTGACTCCATACTATCCTTACAACCATCTCTAATTGTTAATGGTCATGCCCTTACAAAGAAAGAAATTAGTGAACTTTTAAAAATGGAAGAAGGACTTGCATGGTTAAAAGGTCAATGGGTAGAAATTAATCACAATAAGCTTCAACAACTTCTTGAACAAATGGAACAATATGATGGAACTATCACTTTAAAAGAGGCTTTGACAAAAACATATATGTCCAATGATGATGATATTGATGTCGATATGGGTATACAAATATCAAATGGAAAATGGCTAAGGGATATTTTAAGCAAATTGAAGAATCCTTCAAAAATCAAAAGCAAAGCTCAACCAAAATATTTAAACGCAACACTACGCCCTTATCAAAAGAGTGGATACAATTGGTTAAATCAAATGAATGATTTAGGCTTTGGCGCATGCCTTGCCGACGATATGGGTCTAGGAAAAACACTTCAAGTCATTTCTTTTTTAGAGAAGATGTATGAAAAAAAGAAAGATGGACATGTATTATTGATTGTTCCTGCATCCCTACTGGGAAACTGGTCAAAAGAAATAGATCGCTTTGCACCTAAAATGCCATATTATATCCTTCACGGAAAAAACAATATTTTACATGAAGACACATTTATCACTATAACAACCTATGGGATGGCATTACGCAATGTATTTTTACAAGAAAGAGTATGGGACTGTTTGATTTTAGATGAGGCACAAGCCATTAAAAATCCGGCAACCAAACAAACACGTGCTATTAAAAAGATTCCCAGCCATATGCGCATCGCAATGACAGGTACACCGATTGAAAATGACCTATCCAATTTATGGTCACTATTTGACTTCTTAAATAAAGGATTATTAGGTAGTGCATCTGAATTTAAGGAATACGCAAAGAAAGTACAAGCCTATCCTGAATATATGACAAAATTAAAAATGATGGTTTCCCCATTCATTTTAAGACGTCTAAAAACAGATAAAACAATCATTTCAGATTTACCAGACAAAATGGAAATCACAGAACATGTGGATTTGTCCAAACGACAAGTCGTTTTGTATCGCAAGGAAGTTGATAAAGCAGAACAAAAAATATTGGAATCCACTGGACTTCAAAGAAGAGGTATTGTGATTGCGTTATTGACGAAATTGAAACAAATCTGTAATCACCCAGACCAATTTATTCATGATACCAACTACAATCCAAAGGACAGTGGAAAATATGCGATGTTGAAAGAGTTGTGTGAAACCATCTATGAGAAAAGGGAAAGAGTATTGGTATTTACACAATATAAAGAAATGTGCGAACCCCTATCTCAATACCTAGAATCTATTTTCCATAAGAAGGGATATATTATTCATGGTGGTATTCCAGCTAAAAAGCGTACTGAAATCGTTGAAAAATTTAATGACGAAAACACATACGTTCCATATATCGTATTATCGTTAAAAGCAGCCGGAACCGGACTCAATCTAACAGCTGCCAACCACGTCATTCACTTTGACCGTTGGTGGAACCCAGCCGTAGAAAATCAAGCGAGCGATCGTGCATATCGTATTGGACAAACCAAAGAGGTCTTTGTTCATAAACTTGTTTCAAATGGAACTATTGAAGAAAAAATTGATAAATTAATTGAGTCTAAACAAGAACTCGCAAATTCCATTCTTGCCTCTAGCCAAGAAAAATGGATTACTGAACTAGATACAAATGAATTAATGGACTTATTAAGATTGGATGTGTAGATTATGGCAAAATATTGGACAGCAAGCATGCAATATTCGCAAATGAGCGTAGAAGAATTACAAAAAAAAGCACAAGAAAGTGTTAAAAACGCAAAAAACAAAGGAAAAGAAATGCATCCCATTATTGTGGACGGAAGGCAAATTGCAAAAAGCTGGTGGGGCATGGCCTGGTGTAAAAATATCGAACAATATGCCGATTACGCCAGTCGCATCGAACGAGGAAAAAGATATGTTCGTTCCGGTGCTGTTGTGGACTTACAAATTGTTAAGGGTAAAGTAAAAGCACGTGTACAAGGAACAAGAAAAACACCATACAAAGTAGAAATCAATATCAGTCCACTAAAAGAAGAAATTTGTGAAGACATCATTGAAAAATGTAGTTCACAAATCCAAAACTTACAAGAACTTGTGAACGGACAATTCCCAGAAAGTTTAAAAGAAATATTCCTATCCGAAAACGGACTCTTCCCAAGCCAAAGAGAAATCAGCTTCAACTGCAGCTGCCCCGACTGGGCCTTAATGTGCAAGCACGTTGCTGCCGTACTCTACGGAATTGGAACTAAACTTGACGAAAACCCGTTCTTATTCTTTGAGCTCAGAGGAATCGATGTCAATAAACTTGTAGACGTAACCATCAAGGACCACGTAGACTCACTACTAGAACACGCCAACATGCCACCAACAGATCGTGTAATGGATGATTCTTGTATCGAAACATTATTTGGATTAAAGTAATACATTAAAGACACTCATTTACACGAACGAGTGTCTTTTACATTTTTCTATGATAATCAATGTAATTCTTAGTATTTCTACTAGTGCCATTAAAATCATGGCAACATCAATATATATACATCATCTTCTCCTACAAAAAAATTGAAGGATCTGCCGAGAACTCAAGCAGATATCATTTTTAATTCAGAGGGTTCACCGTTACTACATCCAGTAGCCAATTCCTATTATAAATGTCCAATTTGAAAATATTGTGAATTCCAATACGTTTGTAACGATAGTTCCTATTTGATCTAAAATAACCTATTTTCATTGAATTAGATGCTCTAAATTCATAAATTTATATAGAAAGAGAACGTCGAGTAGGCGTTCTCTTGAAGAAATTCTAAAATAATAATTGCAATCCCATCACAATGACCCACATATAAGCACAAGTCTTAGGAATCATCAACAATCCAATCATTGGCTTTTTCTTAGACCACAATGTAACTGGAATATAACAACCAAACGAAATAATGATGGCTGCAACCATACGGTTCATATGCAAATCGTACATATTTCCTGAAATCGCATAAAGAAGAATTACACCAATTCCAGTTATGGCAAATACAGCATTACGAATTAAAGACAACCTCCTATTTCCTTCTTCACTCGTCCAATTGTTTTGTGGCAAGAAACATACTACGATACGAATAATAGCTGAAATCCAAATCATAGCTTCAATCCATGCTGGAGCAGTAAGCGTTGGGAAAGTTAATTTCCAGATAAACAATAAGATAATATAGAATACTGTCATTGTGATTGAAGATACCTGCAATCCAATACCAAGTTGTCTTTTGATTTTGTCATTTGTTCCATAAACCGCTCTTTTAATACGAGGAACCAAGTGGAATGCATCTCCACCACACAATGTTAATGTTAATACACCATATAAAATAAATAATGGATTTCCTTTAGAATATACAAAGAATAAGATTCCGGCAATTAAGTCAAAAATCAAATAACATGCATCAAAAATTGCTTCCATTAAATCCGGCATTTTTTTCAATTGAAATCATCCTTTCTGCATTGTCATACACCTTTTGAAAAACATTCATAAAAGATCTGATTTCTTCTTCACTAAGACCATCAAACATATCTTGCGCAAACTCCTTTTGAGCCCACTTGCCATCCTCAATCACTTCATTGGCCAATTGAAGCAAATGAAGTGTGACACGCTTTTTGTTTGCAGGATCCACTCTTCTTTCAACCAAACCACGATCTTCTAATACTTTAAGTGAAGTTGAAACATGAGACTTTGTTGACTTACGAATACGAACAATATCCGCCGCCGTGTTATATTCAGGATTATTGTAAAGAAACATTAAGATGTCATATTCCATCTGTCTTAAATTGTATTTTTCACAAACCCCCGACATTTTCATCTCATAATATCTCGTTATTGTTTTATGTTCATCCCAAAAGTGCATATGCATTCTCCTTATTGTTCTATTTAGAACGATTACATTCTATTACTCATGACTGGGTTTGTCAACAAAATCATTGACACACCTCTAAAAAAAAGGGATACTCTCTTTAGGGAAGAAGGGCTTAAAATGCGTACACAAAAATATAACCTACAAGGAATAAAAGTATTCTTCTATATTTTAATGATTGCCATTTTAGGATGGTTTCTTTGTATGCAATTCTTTGGTGCAAATGAACAAGGAAATGATGTTCAATCCCAATCCCCAGTCTATACAGGAACTTTTTATTGGGAAAAAGAAGATGGTTCCAAACAAAAAATAAATCTTCCAGGAAACTATGAAATAAAACCCGGTCATACCATGATCTTAAGTACAACGCTTTCTGAAGATTATGATGCAACTTCATTTGCGATTCGCTCCTCTTTACAAGATGTTAAATTCTATGTAGGTGATGAATTACGTACAGAATATTCTACAAAAGATACGCGCCTTGCCGGTAAGAATTCGGCCAGTCGATACATATTTTGTCCCACAACCTATAGGGATGCAGGAAAAACACTACGCATTGAACTAACAACTTATACTTCTAACTATTCAGGTGTTGTCAACGAAATTTATTGTGGAAGTCAAGCTGAAATCTGGCAATATATATATATAACGATTATGGAATATCCACATTCATTGCCTTCTTCATTTTATTTGCCGGTATTACATCCATTATCTTTGGTTCAGCCCTAAAATTTACTTATCACACCACTTTCAGCATGGAATATTTAGGCTGGTGTATGGTCATGGGCGCTACTTGGATGCTTGGAGAATCCAAGATTCGCCAGATTCTAGTACCAAATGCATCTTCTTTAGCATCCCTATGTTTTGTAATGATCATGCTTAGTCCGTTGCCACTACTGTTCTATGCCGACAGCATCCAAAATGGAAAGCATCGAAAGCTCTATAAATATATTGGGTGCATTGCCCTTTTAAACTTTGCGGTTTCATCCATCCTATATTTAGCTAAAGTCAAAGACTACATTGAAACATTGCCTGTTGCACAATGCATTCTGATCTGTGTATTTATCTTGGTATTTATTCATTTATGCCAATACATACGCAAATACAGTCATTCCCGCTCAGACTACTTCTTACTTTTCGGACTCTTTTTAGTCTTAGTCTGCATAGCCATTGAAAGTATATCCGTCTATTTTGTTGCCATGATTTCCGGCATCTTTATCGGTATCGGCATGATTGTATTACTACTCACAAACATTGCTCGTACCATCCATAGAATTCAACTTATTGAACAGACGCGTCACCAAAAGGAATTGGATATTGAAAAGAAAGAAAACAAAAAAATAACGCTTCAAATGATGCAGTCTCTATCTACAACGATTGAAGCTAAAGATGAATATACACGTGGCCATTCAAGACGTGTAGCTCAATATGCAGCACTTGTCGCCAAAAGTCTTGGTTGGACAGATCAAGAAATTGAAAACATTAAGAGCTGTGCTTATTTACACGACATTGGAAAGATTGGTATTCCAGACCAAATCTTAAATAAGCCTGGCCAATTAACAGAAGATGAATTTAGTTTAATCAAACAACATACGATTATTGGACAAGACATTCTAAAAGACATCACAATCATACCTCACTTAGGTGAAGTGACAAGAAGTCATCATGAACACTATGATGGTACTGGCTATCCAGATAGACTAAAAGGTAATGAAATTCCAATTCAAGCTCGTATTATTGCGCTTTGCGATAGTTATGATGCCATGAATTCAAAAAGAATCTATCGTGATGCGCTTAGTTTTGAACAAATCAAAAATGAAATCAAAAAGAATGCAGGAACCCAATTCGATCCTGAAATCACAAATATCTTCCTTAATCTCATGGACAATGGAACTTTATTGAATTTAGAACACGAAAGTATTCCGGTTCATGAAAATTCAATTGATAAATTTATATCCGACGTTGTATCTACTATTAAAGATCAAGAAGAAACAAAGAACTACGACTATCTTACAGGTCTTCCCGTACGTAGTGTTGGCCAAAAGTATATTGCGAGTGCTATGCAAAAGGCAGAGGGATGCCTTGTATTTCTAGACATGGATAATCTAAAGAAAATCAATGATGTCTATGGACATAAAGCTGGAGATAGAGCTTTAAAAAGTTTAGGAAAACTATTATTAGACATTCCATCCGATAAGATCACATGTAGAATGGGTGGAGATGAATTCCTTCTATTCTTGCCAAAAGTAAATCATGAAGAAGCTGAAAACATCCTATCTAATTTAATTCAACAATTCAAAGAAATCGTACAAAACGATCATGAAATTCAATTTGCGTCACTATCAGCCGGTATGTTGATGACGACAAAAAATGATCATTTTGAAGATGCTTCTTCAAAAGCGGACAAAGCCTTGTATTATGTGAAACAAAATGGTAAAAACAGCTATTCTTTCTACAATCAAATTCAATATGGAAATGAATTCAATAATGCGACTGACCTGAAACAAATTGCCAAATCCCTACAAAATAGCGGAAGCTATACTGGCGCTTTAAATCTAGAATTCAGAGAATTCACTCGACACTATGAATACATACACCAATTAATGGTTCGTAATCATTCTTGTTGTTATTTGGTGATGGTGACTATGGAAACCGTACAAGATGCACTTCCATACATTGAAGAAATTGAAGAAGCCTTAACACATATGGGTGAAGCTATCCACAACAACATTCGAAAAGTCGATGTTTGTACACGTTATAGTGCCATGCAATATTTGATTATTCTATCCCAACCAATGGAATCAGAAATTCCAAATATTATGACTCGTATATTTATGCAGTACTATAAGCTTCAAGACAGCCAAAGCTTCACACCAACCTATGAATATATCACAATGAAGGATTAAAGGAGATCGACTCACATGTCAATCTCCTTTTCTAATCTAACAACCACTTCCATGCAGGAACCACATCTATCTTTATTCCATCACAATTCAATTTTGTTTCCTCACTATTTGTAACAAGAAGACACTTTGTATCTGGGATAAATTGATTCAATTTCACAAACGCCTTCGTTTCACGTTCTAAGGTATCTACATCCTCTAACACTTGCATACTCACCTGTATTGCCAAATTTTCACTTGGAACATAAAAATCTACTTCGATATTATTTTCAAAGAAATACACATTTTCAAATCCATATCTTCGAATCAGCTCAACCGCAACCAAATTTTCCAATTGAGCTGTTTTACAATCCAACAACATCAACCCCAACAGTCCAGTATCCATGAAATAATATTTTGGTGATGTTTTTTTTGATGCATAGTTCTGTAGTGAAAATATTAAATATGAATCTAACATATGTCCTACATAATTGATTACCGTTTGTTTTCCAATCGAAATCCCAGCACTTTTCACTATATTCGTTAACCGATTAAAAGACAAAGCTTTCGTTACAGACTCTGCAATCTTCTTTAAAATTAATCGAACCGCAAAATCATTTGTAATTTTGTTTCTTGTAATAATATCCTGTAAATAAACAGTTTGATAAATATTATTTAAAAATGGTCTTTTATTTTTAATATCCACCAATTCAGGAAAAGCTCCATAAGTCACATACTGTTCATATTGACTTACAATATCTGCACGCTTTTTTGTACCTATTTGATCAAGCCGTACGTTCTCAATATGATTTGCACTCAAATATTCCTTAAATGAATATGGAAATACATTCACAATCATGAATCTTCCACCTAAAGTAGAAGCTATTTCTTTGCTTAACATTTTACTATTACTTCCTGTGATATTGATTCGATACTTCATGTCCGCAACTCTACGAACAAATTTTTCCCATCCATCAACATTCTGAATCTCATCTAAAAATAAGTATGGTTTCCCTTTCGAACCAGAAAATTCAATACCAAGCTCTAATATTGTATTTAAATCATCCACACCAATCTCCAATAGACGCTCATCCTCGAAGTTCACATATACAATTTGTGACGATGAAATTCCATCATTCATTAAGTTGTGAATCTGTTGATACATCATATATGATTTTCCCGTTCTTCGAATACCAACAAAACAATAATTTACATTTTCTTCTAAATCATAATCCCTAGAAATCAATGGATTACCAAGATACATCTCCTTTTGATCTATTATTATTTGTTTCAAAACATCTCGATTCATATACATCAACCTTCATTATCTTATCATATGCAGATATTGTCTTACGTACAAAACAATATTAACGCTTTTTTGTCTTATGAACAAGACAGCATTCATATATTTTTGTCTTACTCACAAGACAAAATCCTTCCGAATAAATTTGTATACTCGTAAGTATACTACTCATGAGTATACAAATATCCAATAAGTCTTTCACTGTATTTTTCTTTATTCTCCCAGTTCATCCAACATATCATCTACACCATCACGATAATTTTCATCGTTATCGTAACGATTCTCATCATAATCACCAGAATATGCATCATCACTTCCTTCATCATAAGATGAGGACGAAGAAGATGATGATGAGTTTGAACTTTGCCCCTCCTTCTTTTTACGTTTTTCTTCCCTTACCTTAAACTCATTTTGTTCAGCTTTCCGCCTACTCTCAATACGATACTGCTCCTGTGCCATATCCCATTCTGCCTCTTCCTTTTTCAAAGAAATATATCCATATCCAAACAGAAGTCCAATAATGATCAAGAAAATAATTCCACCCTTACCATTTGATGTTTCCTCCTGTTTAATAGCTACTGAAGCCCTGGCTTGATTTACATTTCTAGAAGATTGACTCACATGTTCACTACAAATCTTAGGTGATTTAGTCCTTGGAGCACCACCTTGATTTACCTTTCGAATCTTTGGGGATTGTACTTTAGGCGGAGTTGTCTTCACTGTTTTTTTAGACTGAATTTTAGGTGATTCAACCATCACTTTCTTATGTATATCAAGCAATCTTCTAAATATAAAATGAGCCAACCAATTAATAAAGGCATTCTCAAAATCAAAACTCATACATGTTAATACGCTAAGAAACGCAAGTAGATCATCATCAAAATATTCATTCTCGCACCAAGGCTCCTCATAAAGCATTTCTTGAACCTCATCCTCTGACTTACCATCATAACGAGATATAAGCTCCTCATCACTCATATCTAAGATTTTCTTAACGCCATCCCCTACAATCTTTTTACGCGTTTCTATATCTAATTTTGACTTTTTCGGTGTTTCTTTCTTCTTTACAGAAGCAGGTACCTGCAGCTGCTTTGTCACCTTCTTCTTTGAAACAGGTACATTCACACCATACTGCTGCATTACCTGTATTAATTCTTTTGAAAGCAATCCCTTTTCATTTGCTTGGATATAAATTTCTTCATAGATTGGACAAAAACTACAAGCTTCACTAAACTTATCTTCTTCAATTAAAGAATCAACAGATTGAACAAACTCATACGAACTATATCCCTTAATACACTCTTCACAAATAGACGCATAAAAATGTCTTAAATAAACAGGAATAAATACAGAAGTATAAAAATCATTTTCTTTACATCGCTTTGAAACATCCTCAATATGTTTCTTAACCCGACTCGAATCCAAAATCATACGATATAGCGTACTCGCCAAAGGATTGCACAATATGCCAAAGTTCACATTCCAACAAGATTCAAACATCTTCTCCTTTACAAGCTCTATTTCTACATTAATCTGACTTGTACTCCCCTGCATCATAAGCACTTGAATCTTTTCTAAGCTCGATATATCACGATTCAAATTATTCGTATTCATATTTGAAAAAGGAAGTTTAATATCTTTATATTTACCACAAATCATTTTATTCTCTACATCATTTACTAAACTCGAATACTTTTCTTTACACTCCTTGTAATAGTCATACCAATCTAGAAACTCTTTTGAAATTATTATATTTTCCATTCCCTATACCTCTGGTCTTATACTGTTATTATAACCTTTTCGATCTATGATTTCATTTTAATGCTGGTATAATGTTAGGTATGAACTATCAAAATATACAAAGCGGATTATCCACCGCATTTCTAGACAAAAATATATCTTCCAACGTATTATATCGACCTCAATTTATTTCAAACGATTATAAGAATGGAAGAAAAGTATTAAGCACCATTGAAGATGAACTATTACACTGCGACTCCTTTTTAATCAGTGTAGCCTTCATTACGATGGGAGGTATTACCCCCTTACTTCAAACGCTTCGTACTTTAGAAGATAAAGGCATCAAAGGTAAAATTCTAACAACGGACTATTTAGCTTTTAGTGATCCAAAAGCATTAGATAAACTCGCTACATTTTCAAATATTGAACTTAAAATGTACCTAGTACCCGACTCAAAGAATGGCTTTCATACCAAGGGATATATCTTTCAATCAAATGAAATCTATAAGATCCTTATAGGTTCTAGTAATATGACAAATACAGCACTTACTACAAATCGTGAATGGAATACAAAAATTGTGTCCACAAAATCCGGAGAATTCGTTTCCGAAATGTTAGATGAATTTGAAGAATTATGGAATCATCCAAATACATATTCCTACAATGCATTTATTGGTGCTTATAGAGTACATTATGAAGAATACAAAAAAGTGAAACAAAAAGAAGAAATTAAATTACCTTCTAAACAACTGATCCCAAATTCTATGCAACAGGCTTTTATTTCAAGTCTTAGAAACATTCGCAATTCAAATGAATCGAAAGCACTTTTAATCTCAGCTACCGGAACCGGTAAGACCTATGCCTCTGCCTTTGCACTTCAAGACCAAAATCCAAAAAAAGCCCTATTTTTAGTGCATAGAGAACAAATTGCCAAACAAGCTCTTCAAAGCTACAAAAATGTATTTAAAGATACAAAAACATTTGGCCTTTTATCTGGAAATAGTAAAGATACCAATGTAGACTACTTGTTCGCAACGATGCAAACGATGTCTAAAAAAGAAGTGTATTCTAGTTTTGCCCCTGATACATTTGATACCATCATCATTGATGAAGCACACCGCATTGGAGCTAAAAGCTATCAAGAAATCATGGAATACTTTAAACCAAAATTCTGGTTAGGAATGAGCGCAAGCCCAGAAAGAACCGATGACTTTGATGTATATGCAGCCTTCGACCATAATATCGCCTATGAAATACGTCTTCAACAAGCTCTAGAAGAAAACTTATTATGTCCATTCCACTATTTTGGCATTACCGACTTTTTAACAGACGGAAATGAAACGGATTTTACGGATTTTAACTATTTAACATCCAATCAAAGAGTTGACTACATTATCAAACAAACTAATTATTATGGCTATAGCGGAGAAAGAGTCAAAGGACTCATGTTTTGCAGCTCCAAAAAAGAAGCGGCTGCTCTTAGTGAAAGATTAAATTTGAGAGGCTATAGAACCCTAGCTCTGAGTGGAGAGGATTCTCAAGAAAAAAGAGAAGATGCGATTGATCGCTTAGTATCCAATACAAGAAGTGACTATCTACAATACATATTAACTGTAGACATTTTTAATGAAGGTGTCGACATTCCTGAAATCAATCAAGTTGTCCTTTTAAGACCCACACAATCGCCTATCGTTTTTGTGCAACAATTAGGTCGAGGATTAAGAAAATCACAAGACAAAGAATATGTTGTCATTCTAGACTTCATTGGAAACTACAAAAACAACTTTATGATTCCAATCGCCCTATCTGGAGATCGTTCTTACAATAAAGACAATATAAGACGCTATGTATTAGAAGGTGAAAGAATCATTCCAGGATCAAGTACGATTCACTTTGATGAAATCAGTAAAAAACAAATCTTTGCGTCGATTGATACAGCCAACTTTGCGGATATCAAACTCATTAAGGACAGTTATAAAAATCTAAAGAATAAACTTGGAAGAATACCTACTTTAATGGATTTTGAAACTTATGGAGAAATTGAAGTACAAAGAATTTTCGACAACAAATCATTAGGATCTTACTATGCCTTTTTAAAGAAATACGAAAAGGATTATAAAGTACGATTGAATGGACTTGAAGAAAGTTTTATTAAATTTATTTGTACAAAACTAGCCAATGGAAAAAGAAAGATTGAACTTGAAATATTAAGCAATATTTTAGAAGATAAAATTGATATATTCCCTAATAATCTATCAAAAAATGAATATACAAATGTATTCAATATCTTCACCAACGAATTTCCAACGGGATCTGGAAAGAATACTTTTAAAGATTGTATTTTTATTGAAGATACGAAAATTTCAAAACCATTTAAGACATGTCTAGAAAATGACGAATTTAAATCCATGGTAAAAGAAATCATTGAATATGCATTGGATCAATATAATAAACATTTTAAGAATACATATAAAGATACAAACTTTGTACTCTACCAAAAATATACATATGAAGATGCATGTCGCTTATTAAATTGGCAACACAATGAAGTTCCATTAAATATTGGCGGATACAAATATGATCAAACAACCAAAACATTCCCTGTCTTTATCAATTATGACAAGGCAAATGATATTCAAGATACAATCAAATATGAAGATCATTTTATCAATGAAAGTCAATTGATTGCGATATCCAAATCCGGAAGAACCACTAGTAGTGATGACGTACAAAACTTCTTATATGCCAAAGAAAGAGGTATTGAAGTTCATTTGTTTGTGCGAAAAAACAAAGATGATAAAACAAGTAAAGAATTCTATTATTTAGGTAACATGCAAGCAGAGATAGAAAAAACCAAACAGTTTATGATGCCAAACACACAAAAAACAGCTGTTGAAATCTTATGGCAATTGGATACACCCGTAAGAGAAGACATTTATCGATATATTGTAGAGGAGTGATTTTTTGAAAACGATACACGTAGTAGCCGCCATTATTAAAGATGGTAATAAAATATTCGCCACCCAAAGAGGCTATGGCGAATTCAAAGACGGATGGGAATTTCCAGGCGGAAAAGTAGAACCCAATGAAACAAGTAGACAAGCGATTATTCGTGAAATCAAAGAAGAATTAGATACAACCATTCAAGTCGAAGAATACTTTGATACAGTCGAATACGACTATCCAAACTTCCACCTATCCATGGAATGTTTCATTTGTACAATTCTTGAAGGAAAGCTAACACTATTAGAACACGAATCTGCCAAATGGCTTACTAAAGAAACATTAGACTTAGTAGATTGGCTACCTGCAGATTTAGGATTAATCAAGAAATTAAAAGAAATATTATAATCCCATACAACATTTTAAAATACCTAAAAACGAGCATTTCATCTTTATATAAAGAACAAATGCTCATTTTTCTTTTATCCAACTGTCAAATAATCAACAAATTCACAGGAATTAATAATGTTTTCACATTGAAGTTTTATAATTGAAATTGGCTGCTGGATGTGGTTGGTGGTTACCTCTTGTTAAGGAGATTTAAAGCCTTGAATCTTGAGTTCCAGGTAAGTAGATCTTTCTATTTTTTACAGGAGGAAAGCTTATGTATATATATCTACATATTGATGTTGCTTTTGTGTTATTTGCCATAGTAGAAATACTAAAAGTAACATTGATAATTATAGAAAAATGCAAAAAGCACTAATCACCACTGACAATGGAAAAAGATTAGTGCTTCAGCATTAATTTTATTTCAGAGTAACCACTGCTTTTCCAGTAGTCGTTCTCTATATGTATTATACAAAGAAACCGAATGTATTTCCACAAGAAAAACCTTAAATCCCATACAACATTTTATCAATGTCAAAAGCATCTACTATTACTTTATTTAAAGGCAATATTGAGATTTTCATGTGATTCAACTGTCAAATAAATTTCAAATCGATTAAAATTCCATACAACATTTAATTAGTTTTAAAAACATCTATTTTCACTTTATATAAAAATAATATTAACATTTTCATATCATCCAACTGTCAAAAAAAAGAATAATTCAAACGAACTATCCTTTTTTTTGTTGAATCCAATATACACTTTCTGCAACACGAACTTTCAAACCATCCATTATCATTTCTTTTTGTTGAAAGTTTGCCAAAACATTCAAGCGATTCCAGAAAGTTCTTTCGCAAGTGGATTTCCCATCAATAAAACATTCCATTTTGCATCTCCCTCGACGTCTATCATAGAATATTCTGAATCCGCTTACAAGTCTTGACTTTTTTTATTTTTATGATTCTTTATTTCACAGAAATGACTGTATATCCTGCATTTGTCACGGCATCACTCAACATCTGATCTGTGACATTCTCTGTACAATTTAATGTAGCTGTTTTTTCATCTAAACTAACCACTACATCACTTACACCTTCCACTTTACTTAATGCATCCTTTACATGTGCCACACAATGCATGCACATCATGCCATCAACTGTTACTATTTTTTTCATTTTCTTTTCCTCCTTATATTCAACGGGAATATAACCCGCATCTTTAACTGCTTGTTTTAAAGCCACCATATTTACTTGTTGCACATAATCAATATCGGCCTTACCCAAATTATAATCCACACGAACTTCTTTTACATTGGGAACTTTCTTCAAAGCATCCTCAACCAACCATGCACAATGCCCACAAGACATACCATCAATATGCATTGTGAATGTTTTGACTTCTTCCATTTCAATTCTAGGTTTAAAATAACGAAGTCGTAAAGCGTTTGTGACAACACAAACACTACTCAAAGACATACATGCCGAACCAATCATTGGTGATAATCGAAGTCCAAATGCTGGATACAATAAACCTGCCGCAACTGGAATTCCTAGAATATTGTAGAAGAAAGCCCAAAATAGATTCATCTTAATATTTTTAATAACGTCACTTGATAAATCAATTGCCGTCACTACATCTAATAATGAACTCTTCATCAAAATCACATCCGCACTATCTAAGGCAATATCGGTTCCAGCACCAATCGCAACTCCAATATCGGCACGCATTAAAGCAGGCGCATCATTAATTCCATCACCAACCATCATAACCTTCTTACCTTGTTCTTGAAGCTTACGAATCACACTCTCTTTATCTTGTGGTAACACATCACTGATGACTTCATCCACACTTAAAGATTTACCTATTGCTTCAGCCGTCTTTTTGTTGTCGCCCGTCAACATAACCACATGCATATTTTTTTGTTTAAACTGCTCTAATGCAACCTGACTTGTGCTACGCACTGTATCCGCCACACTAATTAAGCCAATCACATTTTGATTTTCCACAAAAATCAATGGTGTTTGACCTAAACTTGCATAAGCATCTAAGTCTGATAAAACATTTTGATTTATTCGAATATGTTTCTCTTCTAGTAACCTTTTATTTCCAGCCAAATACACATGACCATTTAGCTTAGCCTGAATACCACGACCCGAAATATTTGTGAAGTTTTCAGGTTGTTCTAGATTCATATTTTTATCTTTCGCATATTCCACAATAGCCTGCCCTAAAGGATGTAAAGAACCACTCTCTAAGCTTGCCGCCATTGAAATAAAATCATTTTTGCTTAGATTTGTATAAACCTTAATGCCTTGCACACTTGGCTTTCCTGAAGTAATTGTACCCGTCTTATCCAATACAATCGTATCAATCGAATGTAGCTGTTCTAATGTGGCAGCCGACTTAATTAAGATACCATTCTCTGCAGCTTTACCTGTACCTACCATGATCGCAACTGGCGTAGCTAAGCCCAATGCACAAGGACAAGAAATAACCAATACACTAATCGCATTGGAAAGCGCAAATTGAATGGTTTGACCACAAGCTAACCAAGCAACAAATGTAATCAATGCGATCAAAATCACAACTGGAACAAATACACCACTGACTTTATCTGCCAAGCGAGCAATAGGTGCCTTTGAATTACCTGCATCATCAACTAACTGAATAATCTTAGCCAAAGTTGTATCTTCACCTACTTTTTCAGCCTCAAACTGAAAAGTGCCATTCTCATTCATGGTAGCTGAAATAACAGAATCCCCTACATTCTTTTCTACCGGAAGACTCTCACCCGTAATCGCCGACTGATCCACATAACCTGTACCAGAAACAACTTTACCATCCACAGGAATTCTTTGTCCTGGACGAATCACAACTATATCATGAATTCGAATACTCTCACTTGAAACAACGACTTCTTTACCATCCCTTAAAATCGTCGCATTCTTTGGTGCCAAATCCACCAATTTATCTAGCGCATCACTCGTTTTTGCCTTGGATCTAGACTCCAAATACTTTCCAACACTGACCAAAGTCACAATTGTTGCAGCCGACTCAAAATACAAAGAGTGCATAGCCATATGAGCCATTTCTATATTCTGTACACCAAAATAATAAGCCATTTGATAAATGCCGACTAAGCCATACACAAAGCTTGCACCTGAACCCATCGCAACCAAAGAATCCATATTGGCCGACTTTTTCATTAAAGCTTTAAATCCCGTAATAAAGAAATGTCTTTGAATAAATAATATAAATAGGCATAGAATCAACTGTGTTAAAGCTGAAACCATCATCCATTCCATACCCTCTAGAATCGGAAGACCTACCATAGGTCCCATCGCAATCACAAGTAATGGAATCAATAAAACTAAACTTAAAATCAATCTTTGTTTAGCACTTCTTTGATCCGATTCAACACGGTTCTGACGATTCTGCCATTCCTTTTTAACTTCACCCTTTTCACCATGAACACTAGCTCCATAGCCAATTTGTTTTACAGCTTCACAAATCACTTGTTCATTCACCTTATCTTGATCAAATTCAACCTTCATTGAATTCGATAATAAAGAAACATCACAATGACTCACACCATCTAATTTACTCACAACACGAGTTACATTAGCCTGACAAGCTGCACAAGTCATGCCTGTCACATCAAATTTTTCTTCCATTAAAACCACCTACTTTAACTTCTTTACTAAATCCATAACCTCACTCATAATTTCTGTATTTCCATTTTGAATGTCCTCAACGACACACGTATTCAAGTGTTCCTGCAAAACAATATATCCAAACGCTTGCAAAGCACTCTCTACTGCCGCTACCTGCACCAAGATATCGCCGCAATACCGATTCTCCTTTAACATATTTTCAATTCCATTTAATTGTCCTACTATACGATGAAGACGATTCGTCAATTGTTTGATTTCTTTCTCATCTCTAGGCTGATGCTTTTTATGACAACAATCTCCCATATATTTCACCCCGATACAATGATATACCCCATACAGGTATATTTCAAGTAATCTGATTATGGCATAATAAAAGAAAGGAAAAAACAATATGAAATATAATTATTACGTGTATCTGCCAAGAATTGGAACCATTCTTGTCATGTTTTTAACGTGCGGTGCACTCTTCTCAAAAGAAATCTTTTTTAATCTCATATACCTCGTTTTTGTCGTGCTCTTTAGTCAAATTCTATTTATATATGAAAAAAAACTATTAAAAAACAATGAACCACAATACGAAAAAATTAGTTTTCGCGATTCATTGTTGATGTATCCCATTCTATTAAAAATTGAAATCTTCCTATTTGCGATTGTCAGCCTATTTAGTATATTGATCCTTCTATGCATCAATAAAACCATTATGGCACTCATCACAATTGGAGTTATCACAATTATTATTTCACTCTATCTAAACATGCGAAGACACTAGCAAACGTCATTAAAGATGATTTCAGAACCTGAATAGTATTGTAATATTTTTAACAAAATGATCAAAAATGCTTATAATCCTCTAAAGTTACATTAAATCTATGCATTTTAGAGAATTATAAGCATTATTTTATCTATAATGCTCTAAAATAATAGCGAACCCTACCATTATTATGATAGTGATTCGTTTGTTTGACCTGCTTTCTCTGTCTGATTCAACATACGATATCCAACACCCACATGCGTCTGAATATATTTCGGATTTGAAGTATCCGGCTCAATCTTTTTACGCAAAGTAGCCATAAACACTCTTAGACTCGGCGTTTCTGTACCTTGAACGCTTCCCCATACTTCTTGCATGATATAATTATGTGTTAAAACCTTATCGGTATTTTTAGCTAAAACACACAATAATTTATATTCAATCGGCGTTAAATGGATTTCATGCCCATTCTCATATACACAACCCTGCGCATAATTGATTGTCAAATCTCCATTTTCATATACACTCTCATTTACACTTATGGTCTGACTATTATTTAATCTTCGAATCGTTACACGAAGTCTAGCCAACAATTCATCCACTGAAAATGGTTTTGTCAAATAGTCATCGGCCCCTAAATCTAAAGCTTGTACTTTATCTTGATCTTCACTTCTTGCCGAAACCACAATAATTGGAATATTCGACCAAGAACGAACCTTCTTTATAACTTCCAAACCATCCATATCCGGTAAACCTAAGTCTAGAAGCATAATGTCAGGATTATAAGAAAGAACATTCATAATACCTTGTTTTGCTGTTTTTGCCAGACGAAACTGATAATTTTCCATCTCAAGTGTTGTCGTAATCAAATTTCCTACCGCAACATCATCTTCAATAACTAATATTTGTACTTTATTCATAAAGATTCACCTCCACTGCGTCCAATAAAAATTTAAAACAAGCACCATGAGGATTTACATTTTCTACCCAAATCTTACCACTATGCGCTAAAACAATCGACTTACACAAAGATAAACCTAAACCCATACCTCGTCTTGTATCTCCACTATGATTATTTTCCGTATAGAACATTTCAAACAGTTGATCTGGATGTAAAACACCATTTCCATCATCTTGAACTTCAATTAATATCTTATTCTCAATTCGTTTTGCGCTCAAAACAATTTTAGAATTCTCTGGCGTATATTTAATCGCATTATTCATTAAATTCACTAATACTTGAATAATCAAACGCGCATCCATATTGGCCATCAACAAATCATCCTCTAAATGCATAGAAATATTATGATTACGCTTATTGCGCCCCAAATGATGAATGGCCTCTCTAAAAATATCCTCAATCATTTCTGGTTGTTGATTCAACTGCATCGTACCATTTTCAATTCTCGTTATAAACAATAAATTTTCCACCAAATCATAAAGCCACATCGCATCATTATAAATATCCTGATACAATTCCTTCTTCTTTTCTAAAGAAAACGCATTCTCGTTTTCCAACAATAAACCTGCATTACCAGATATAGATGTTAATGGCGTTCTTAAATCATGCGAAATCATACGCAATAAATCGGCTCGCAACGCTTCTTGTTTAGCTTGCTGCTCAATCTTTAGATTTTCTAGACGAATCCTTTCCTTTTCTAAAGCCATACCACACTCATCCAATATCGCAAGCCACAAATTCTTTTCAAAAGAATCCATCTTATCTTTTAAAACAATTCCAACCACACCTAATACTTCGTGCATTCCATTTATAGGCAAATATAAACACATCGAATCCGAATGATAACTTGTTGTTTTACCAGCTTCATGTTTATTTTCATATACCCAAGCCACAATATTTGTCTCGATCGGACATTGTCCAAGTAAAATAGGCTCATCATTATGTGGATACAAAACTAAATCTGTATCCAACAATTTATGCAGCTGTTTTAACATGGACGCATAAATCGCATTCATATCATTCGCCTTTTGAAGCATCTGGCTCATCTCCAATAAGACTTGCGTACGATATACTTGTTTGGCATTCTCAAAAGACTGTTTCTTTAACCTTGTCATTAATGAACTTGAAGACATAGCTACCACAAACATCACAATATATGTCGTAATATAGCTTGGATCACTCAACAAAGAAAAATAGGGGTATGTAAAGAAAAAGTTAAAACATAATACTGAAAATAAAGATGCCAATAAACTATAGATATATCCACTTGTCCAAATAGATACAAATACAATCCCCAAGATATAAATCATAATGGGTGTCGTAATCAAGAATTGAAAGTGCATAAATCCCTTGCCAATCAGCGTACAAAGAATAAGAATCAAAATCATCTTTAACAGATCTTTAAAGGAAAAACGAAAAGAACTAAAGTCAAAATAAAACAAACGCCGATAGTCATGAGGATAATTCACAGAATATACATCAATGTCACGCAATCTAAATAAAGCCTGTGAGGCAAGACTCTTTTCTATAACTACGCAATCCACTTGTGAAACATCCACATATTCAACAATCTGTCGAATCTTATTGTGCCCATAAAGAATTGTAACTTTAGCTCCCTTACTCTCCGCAAACTTAATATTTTCACGCAAACAACTCTTTGATGCCGCACTCATACTTTCATCTTTTGGGGTCTGCACATAAACAGCACTTAACGTCGCATGATTGTTCTTCGCAATTTGAGCCCCTTTTTCAATCACTCTTGAATTATATTTTGAAGTCGATAAACATAATAATACACTAGCCATACGACAAGTATAACACAAGCCCACAAAACAAGCCCACAAAGAACCAAGTATCTTAACATTGTCTTAATATAGTGTTAGAATATTTTTATAAAATCTTAATGCAGACTAGTGTAGAATGTGTTGAGATATTAGGATAGGTGGTTTTATGTTTAAAAAACGTATGAATCGCATTACCCCAGGACAAATGATCATCCTCAGTTTTGCGACTATGATATTTATTGGTGCCTGTTTGCTTATGCTTCCATTTTCCACAAACGATGGAAGGGGCGCTCCCTTTTTAGATGCATTATTCACTTCAACCAGTGCTTCATGTGTAACCGGACTGATTGTGCATGACACAGCTCAATATTGGTCCCCATTTGGACAACTTGTCATTTTAACACTTATTCAAACTGGAGGTATGGGCGTTATTACTATGGCAATAATCCTATCTGTTCTAGGTGGTAAAAAAATTGGTTTTAAACAAAGATACTTTATGCAACAATCTATTTCCGCACCAAAACTAGGCGGTATTATTCGAAACACAAAATGGATTCTTAAAGCTACCTTATGTGTAGAAGCATTAGGAGCCATTTTATTAGGCATTCGCTTTCTGCCTCGCTTTGGCCTAGTCAAAGGCATATGGTATTCCATATTCCATTCTATTTCCGCCTTCTGTAATGCTGGATTTGACTTAATGGGCACCCAACAAGCCTATTCATCCCTAACTAGCTATTATGGCGACATACTTATATCCAACGTTATCGCAGCATTAATCGTACTTGGTGGTTTAGGCTTCTTTGTCTGGAAAGATGTTATTCAATACAAACGTCATTTGCACAAATATTCCTTACAATCTAAAGTCGTGCTATTTACGACAGCCGCTTTATTGATTATTAGCACGCTCTACTTTTACATCAATGACTTTAGCCATTGGAATATGAGCTTAGCCGATCAAATCAATGTTTCAATCTTCCAAGCCGTATCCCCAAGAACAGCCGGCTTTAATACGATTGATTTAAACAAAATGAATCAAAGCAGCATCCTCTTTATGACACTACTTATGTTGATAGGAGGAAGTCCACAAGGTACGGCCGGAGGTTTTAAAACTACAACACTTGCCGTATTGATACTAAGTATTCGTGCTGTATTCAATCATAAACAAAACCCACAATGTTTTGGAAGACGCATCTCCATAGACTCATTAAACAATGCCACAGCCTTATTTATGTTATTTATGGTATTATTCTTTACAGGCGCACTCCTTATTTCAGCCTTCGATCAACTACCCATTCTAGACGCCCTATTTGAAGCGGCCTCTGCCATTGGAACCGTTGGACTTACATTAGGAATCACACCCACACTATCAAGTGCATCCCACTGCATTTTAATTTTCTTGATGTTCTTTGGAAGAGTTGGAGGATTAACTTTACTGTTAGCTATTTCTAAACATCAAGTTGTCGCAAACGCAAATTTACCACAAGAAAATATCACAATTGGATAAAGGAGAAAATATGAAATCAGTATTAATTATTGGAATGGGACGTTTTGGACGTCACATGGCACAAAAACTATATGATTTAGGACATGACGTTTTAGCTATTGATAAAAGTGAAGCTAAAATCAACAAAGTCCTTTCTTATGTCACAAATGCACAAATTGGAGATTCTACCGACGAAAGTTTTGTTGACTCACTAGGCGTATCCAATTTTGACCTTTGCGTTGTAGCCATTGGAGATGACTTTCAAAGCTCACTAGAAACAACCGCCTTATTAAAAGATTATGGCGCTAAACTTGTTGTCGCAAGAGCCGTACGTGATGTGCACGCTAAATTCTTATTGCGTAATGGAGCCGATGAAGTCGTATATCCTGAAAAACAAATTGGTAATTGGGCAGCCGTACGTTTCTCAAGTGAAAATATCTTTGACTATGTACAACTTACTCCAGACTACTCAATTTATGAAATTTCTGTGCCAAATTCATGGATAGGAAAAAGTATGTTAGAACTTGATATTCGAAGAAAGTACCACATCAATATTTTAGCCACTAAAATCAATGGAATTCTTGACCCACTACCTAGTGCGGAACACACTTTTGAAGAATCGGAAAACATCCTGATTCTTGCACAAAATTCAGACCTACAAAAATTCCTTCGCTTTTAATGAAATCTTAATATGTCGCCTCATTCTTTAACACCATTTAAACATTGAAAATTCTACAATAAAGGTGTAAGAAAGAGGCGATTATTTATGTTAGGTATTTTATCAATAGGATTCGTAATCTACATTTCTTTCTTAGTCCCACGGCTTTTAAATCACATCTTAAATATCACACACCATTAATGTATGCCACAAGCATACCAATTATCCCCATTTCTAAGTTATATATATACTTAAGAAAGGGGATTTTATCATTATGAAAACATGGAAATTAGTCAGTGGAATCATTTCCACTGTATTAAGTGTATTTGTCGTATTCCAAAGTATGATGGCAGGCCTTGCCAACGCACTAGAAGAAAGTGGACAATCCAGTGGCAGTGCAGGACTTGTTGTTAGTATATGCATGCTTTGTGGAGGAATTGTATCGATTGTATCTAGAAAGAACAACTCTAAAGGCACAAACATTGCACTTATTATTCTGTTTGGTTTAGCTACATTCACAGGCTTTGTACTTGCAGGTAACTATTCAGACCTATATATAATCACTCATTCTCTTTTTGTTTAATTCCTCATCCCTTTTCTCTCTGTTTCTGTCGGTGAATTTGTACAGTCTTTTCACAGGGTGTTGAACAGTGTTAAATGAATGATTAAACAAAGGGTATGACAAGAATCCAAGTGATTATTAAACATTCCGCTCATTCTCGTTATTTTCTATTATATCAAATTGTTTGGCTTTGCAGAGATGATGTATGGTATATTATCCTTGTCGGGTGATTACACCAATGCATCAATCCTAACAAATCATCCGATAGAACCAGTTGAAGCTGGTCCTTTTTTTTACTCTTAAGAAACTTTATGATTCAGATAATTTTGATATTCTTCGTCAAGGTCAAAGTTTGCTGAGAACTTCTTCCCTATGAGAAAGTCAGTATATTCGTCTTCTCTATCACTTACGATAACATCGTCATCTACATCTTTCTGTACATATTCAGTTTCAAACATGAGGTTGTAAAGCACTGAATATCGTTCGATAATTGCACACTCGATTGGCATTGCTGTTAATGTTGTATTCTTACTGAAACATGATATTATATATGTGGAAAGAGGAAGTATTCTCTGCAATGGTGATTCTCCACCGAAGACGTTGAAGCGAGAAACGATAAAGCTTGGCGATTCCCGGCCGAAGACGTTGAATTGGGAGACGATAAAGCTACATAGCGGAAGCACTGCTTCCTCTATTTTTTTGGGTATACGCATTTTGTGGTTGAAAAATATGAATAAAGCTTAGCAAGCATTGGCACAAGAAATAGAAATTTGTGTTAGTTGCTTGCTTTCTTTGTTTTATGTGTGTGGTTGAAAATCACTCATTGTTAAAAGTATCAGACCGCAATTTGAGGTTGAAAAATTGGAGAGTTGAGGATACGATTGAATTACATTAGGGATAAGGTGGATGTATATGAATAAATATAATGTTAACGACATTGTCTTCTTCATATCGAATGGATATCATGTCCGAGAAGCTACTGTGATTCGTACTGGTGGAGGCTTTTGTACGATTAAATTCAATGACAATGAAATTCCAGCAGGAACTAGAGTTAGAGTAACCAAGTTATTTAAGACTAAGCAAGAAGCTGAAATTGTTGTTGAAAAAACGCATAACACACTGTTATACTAGGTTTTGTTGGATGAGCCATAAATCTTGTAAATCAAAATCATCCAACAATCCTATTCCTGAGCTGACATTCAACCCTTTCTGTCAGCTCTTTTCTTGTGTGCCGGGCATGGCATGAGTTCAGTTGGAGATAAACCAACCACAGGTAGTT
>OIEF01000237.1_pt1 | contig 25176 bp, 26 predicted proteins | sample 1581721 | NCBI WGS metagenome assembly OIEF01 (sample SAMN01760908, study PRJEB22395) | human gut metagenome
CTGGTCTTTTATAGGCATCTGCCATCTGGAGGATATCATAAGGCGTAGGTTCTTGGGTTTCATATTCAAATTTTTCAATTTTTGAAGCAGAGACAGCATCCATTTTTTCGCTGGCCTCTGCTCTTGTAAGTCCTGCCGCTTCTCGGCAAAGCTGGTAAATAGTTTTGTTTTCTCTGGTGGATTGTTTACCCATGAGAATTCCTCCCTCGTATATCGCTAAGCATGAGGATTACCTGTCTTCCAGGCTACATGCTGCGCGGTTATTATATATATTTTTTATTATACTTTATTTATAAAAAAGGTGCAGTTTTTAAGTATGATGTTCCGATCGTGATAGAATATCATACATTCAAGAATAGACACTAAAGAGGATACAGCTTATGAATTTAGGAATTGAAACATCCGCGACAAGAAAAACAGACTAAAAATAATACAGAAAAGGTAGCTTGGATGATGCTGATGGAAAGACTGGTATTATCCGCGGATGGGCTGCGGAGCTGATATTCGGATCTGAAAATCGAACATGCAAGATGAGTATGATGGATAAGTGAAATATTCTCCGCGGAGAAAAAACATAATCCTGCTGACAAACATGTAGATATTGCGTGTCATGTCAGTGGGATTTTTTTTTGTATCAAGTAAGAAGAGGGTTAAAAAAGTGAATTCGAATTCACTTTTTGAGGAACAGGATGTACCGTGAAAACATGCTGTAGGTATTCATGGATAAAAGGATTGAAAAATCCTGACGTTTCATGCATTGATTGTAGTATTGCAAAATGCTATACTACAAACATCAATTAACGTATGATGGAGGCGCGGATGAAAACGCATGAATTTGGAAAATCGGATACTGTTCTGATCCAGCCTGTCGGGAAACACGAACTTCCATGGATAGAAAACGAGGTGAGGGAAATACATAGGTTAACTTCCGCGGATTTCAAATATATCGCAGTGGAAATTGATGACTGGAACGATGATCTTTCGCCGTGGAAGGCTCAGGCTGTATTTAAGGATGACGATTTTGGTGGAGGCGCAGTTAAAACGCTGGAGAAAATACTGACGCTTTGTTCAGATAAGAAGAAATACTATATTGGCGGATATTCTTTGGCAGGACTGTTTTCCTTATGGGCAGCATACCAAACGGATATTTTTACAGGAATCGCTGCTGTATCTCCGTCTGTCTGGTTTCCTGGATTTATTGATTATATGAGGGAACATGAGATTAAGAGCAAAACTGTTTATCTGAGTCTGGGTGACAGAGAGGAAAAGACGAGAAATCCGGTTATGGCTCTGGTCGGAAACTGCATCCGGAGCGGGTATGATTGGCTTAAAGAATGTGGCGTAGATTGTACATTGGAATGGAATTCGGGTAATCATTACCGGGAACCGGATATGAGAACAGCAAAAGCATTTGCCTGGATATTGAATCACGAGAAGAACTAATATTTAAAGCTGGAGGGTATTTGAATGGGAAAAATGACAGATTCGAAAAAGTCTATTCACAAGGAACCATGAATGTAATGGAAATCTGGGTGGACAGGGAAACGGGAGTAAACTATGTGTTTCATGCATCAGGATATACGGGAGGAATGACTCCGTTGTTGGACAGAGATGAAAAACCTGTAGTTTCTCCGGTGCTGAACACCAGCAGATATTGATGAATATCGGCAGTAATGCAGTAAAATATAATCATGATGGCGGTTCTGTGACAGTTACCTGTCGTGAGGTATCCTATACGGATACCACTGCGGAATATGAACTGACCTGTACAGATACCGGGATCAGTATGAGTGAGGAATTTCAGAAAAGGGCATTTGAGCCTTTTGCCCAGGAAGGACAGTCAGCCAGAACAAAATATGCAGGTACCGGTCTGGGACTTGCCATTTCCAGAAAACTGATAGAACTGCAGGGAGGAACACTTTTCTTTGAGAGCATACAGGGAAAAGGAACCAAATTTATTCTCCATATTTCTTTTGAAATCTCTGCAGAGGAACAGAAAAAGAAATTTCATATGTATCAGAACTGTTCAGTAGAGGGAATTCAGGTTCTGCTGGTGGAAGACAATGAGCTGAATATGGAAATTGCTGAGTTTCTGCTGTAAGAAGAAAAAATGATAGTGACAAAGGCATGGAATGGACGGGAAGCTGTAGAAATCTTTGAGAATTCAGAACCCGGATACTTTGATGTGATCTTGATGGATCTGATGATGCCCAAAATGGGAGGGCTGGAAGCTACCCGCAGAATCAGAAAAATGGATCGAGAGGATGCGAAATCTATCCCAATTGATATAAAAACAATACTTGCTGTCTTTGACCAGGTGTTTGGAACATCATAAAATCCACAAGGATAAAGGTAATAAAAAATATGGATAAAAGACAAAAAATACTGATTGTAGATGATTCAAAATTAAACAGGGACATATTGAAGGAGATTCTCGGAGAAACTTATAATTATCTGGAAGCTGAAAATGGTAATCAGGCAATCCAGATGATAGGAGAAAATATTGAAATTGATCTGATGCTTTTGGACCTCAATATGCCACAGATGAATGGTTTTGAAGTCTTGAAAATAATGAAAAGAAGCCAGTGTATTGCTGAAATTCCTGTAATCATGGTATCTTCTGAAGATGCTGTTGATACTATGCGTAAGGCATATGAGCTGGGAATCACAGATTATATCACACGACCGTTTGATTCTGTGATTGTAAAGAAAAGAGTTCAGAATACCTTGGGCCTCTATATGAACCAAAAGCATCTGATAAATGTGGTTTATGATCAGGTTTACGAAAAAGAAGAAAATAATGATATCATGATCCGAATTATGAGTAATATATTGGGATCCCGTAACAGTGAGAGCAGAGAACACATCCTGCATATTAAAACAGCAACGGAGATGATGCTGAGACAACTGGTAAAATTAACAGATGCTTATCCTTTGACAGAGGCAGATATTGCTTTGATTACAACTGCTTCTTCCCTTCATGATATTGGTAAGATTCGTATTCCGGAAGAAATATTGAATAAACCAGGCAGACTTACCGTTGAAGAATTTAAGATTATGAAAACCCATAGTGAACTTGGCGCGGATATAATTAAGGACATGGACTTTCCACAAGATCATCCACTGGTACATACCGCATGGGAAATCTGCAGATGGCACCATGAAAGATGGGATGGAAAGGGCTATCCGGATGGATTGACAGGTGAAGAAATACCAATCTCTGCACAGGTGGTATCAATTGTCGATGTTTATGACGCACTTACAAGTGAAAGATGTTATAAGAAAGCATTTGATCATGATACAGCGATTCAAATGATTCTGGATGGGCAATGCGGTCAGTTTAATCCAATCCTCCTTAGGTGTCTGAAAGAACTGAGTCGTCAGTTTTCAAAAATGCTTGGTAAAGGGATGGATGTTAATAAATATTATCATGAAGCACGGAGACTTTCGAATGAAATACTTAGTGATAAATCCTTACCGAACCAGATTTATTCACAAAATCTTATCAAGGTCATGCAGGAAAAGATCGATTTCTTCAAATCGAACAGTGGCATGAATTCGATTGATTATAATGCAAGTTCGGGGAAATTAACTATAATAAATGAAAAACAGAAGATAATATACCAGAGAGATGATCCGGGATTTGATGTATTCAAAGTGTTAGAAGTGAGCGAAAAGGATATTCAAAATATCGTAGATTTGTTGGAGCAGACCTCAATAAAGAATAAAGAGATTTCATTACAGATAAAAGCAAGGTTTAGAAACAAAAGACAAATGTATAATCTGAAACTGCATACCTTATGGACTCCATTAAAAAAAGATGGCTATATTGGAATTATTGGATATTTTGATATTGTAAAATAGAAAAATGCAAAGCGGTGGAAGAAATGTGGCATATTCTGATATGACACTGGTCGGAAACTGTATTCGGAGCGGGCATTATTGGTTTAAGGAATGCGGGATTCTTTGTTTTCGGGATACTTGATGAAAGTAAAGAAAGGATGAGATCATTGGACTGGAGACAGGATAAGGATTACCTTGATTATATCGACAGCGGGGAATCCGCGGCAGTATATATAGTCAAAAATATCGTAAAGTCATTGGATACAAAAAACATGTGGGTAGATGTTGTATCAATAAATACTTATTACAAAAGAGGCTCTGGGAATATTGCGTTTAACTGGATCGTTGTGGAGTTGTTTCCGCGGAAAATAAAACCAAAGTATGACACTGATCCGGATTATAACAGATACCTGACCTGGCTGACTGCACATGAGGATATTGAGAAACAGCGGGATTCCGGTTTCCATGGAGAAAAGTTTCTTGTACTGTGTGACCTGTATGACAAGAATAAGAATAAGTTTACCACCCATACAGTGATCGCTAAGAAGTATTGGGAACCGATGGAAGCTTACCGTCCCATGGAGATCAAAAATCCTGTTGATCCAGAATGGGAGTATCGGGTCCGGGCGGTTAAGAAAGTTAATGCAAAACAGATAAGGTATATCGTGGAGAATGAGTTTGAGCTGGAAGAGAAGATCAGGAAAAATAGACGGCCGACTCTGCGAATACTGGGAATAGAGGATGGGGCTCCGCGGAGTACCAAGAGGCACTAATTTCCGTCTTGTATATCTGGCAGAATGATCTCTAATGTTCCAAAATAAAGGGAAAGGTTTCCGCGGATAAGATAGGTGCCAGAATCATGAGAATTTTTCTTCATATTATGTAAAAAAGTGGAGGAAAAGATCATGGAAAAATACATCATAACAGCACTTATCGTCTGGATTATCATATCGACAGTGTTATTACTTTTCGTAATAGTTTCTGTATCAAAAAATAAGACGAAACAGGAAAGAGAGTTGGAAGACAGAGAGCAGGAAGAGTTTGTGAGTTCTTTGAAAAAAACAAATTAATCTACAGCACCGCAGAGAAATCCGCGGTGTTTTTCTGACTTTCTATATGTGGTGAGCTTGATGGCAAACGGATAAACGGTATGGGAGCAGGATTTCAGTGGAGGTTGAGAAAACGGGGCGGATGTGGTATCTTTTGGATATAAGGAGGATGCGGCATGGTTATTTGTTTTTCAGGAATAGGAAACAGTAAGTATATAGCAGATAGGATTGCCGCCAGCCTGCAGGAAAAACTGCTCTGTATGAACGAACGGATCAAATCGGGCAATACCGGGTCTGTTAAGACAGGAGAGAATCTGATAGTGGTGGTACCGACTTATGCATGGAGGATTCCGCGCGTGGTTTCTGATTGGATCGGACAGACAGAATTTGTCGGGGCGAAGAATGTCTGGTATGTGATGAGCTGTGGAAGCGGTATTGGAGGCGCAGATATATATAATCGAAAACTGAGCGAGAAAAAAGGAATAAAGCATATGGGGACGGCACAGATCATCATGCCGGAGAGTAAAAACAATATAAGCGGGTATCCGCGGAAAGGACAAACAAATGCCAAAATTATTGATTATAGACGGCTCATCAATGCTGTCTACGTCTTATTACGGGAATCTTCCCAAAAGTATACTTTTTGCAAAAACTGAAGAAGAGAAGGAGAAATATTATGAGCAGATCCTGCATACTTCAGATGGAAAATACACAAATGCCATGTTTACCATGTTGCGGACGCTACTGGGAATCTATAAGAAGGTAAAACCGGAATATGTAGCTTTTGTGTTTGATAAGACCAGGGATACGTTCAGAAGGACCGAGCTTGGAGCGGACTTCTATAAGGCAAACCGAAAAGAGACCGCGAAACCATTAAAGGAGCAGTTTATCCAGATGGAGGAATTTCTTCAGGAGATCGGTTGTGCCGTGTTCATGAGTGACGACTATGAGGCAGATGACTATGCAGCCTCACTGGTGGAGAAGTTTGAGGGACCGGATCTTCAGACCTATGTACTTACCAAGGATCATGACTACTTCCAGGTTGTAAGTGAATACACCCGTATGTGGCGTGTGGTAAATAAAGATAAGCTGGAACAGCTCAAGAAAGATTATGGTTTCTTTGGAAGTGATGTATATGAATCCCTTCCGGCAAATGTGTTTGAGTATACTCCGGAAATCGTATACGCAGAAGAAGGTGTGTATCCGCAGCAGATCCCGGTACTTTTGGCAATCACCGGAGATCCTGGAGACGGGATACCGGGATGCAAAGGTGTTTCTTCGGCGGCGGCCCCTTTGGTGGATGAGTATAAATCCCTGGATGAGATCTATGCAGCCATCGATGACTGTGAGGGAGTTGCAAAAAAGGAAAAAGAGCTGAATGGTTTTTGGAAAGAATACCTGGGGATTGGCAGAAGTCCTTTAAAAGCATTAAAGACAAACCGGGAGATGGTATATTTAAGTGAGAAGCTGGCGACCATGAAGCGGGATATTGACATCAGCTGCGGAATTGAGGATCTGAAACTGCGTGTGGACATCGAAAAGCTAAAAGAAGAACTGGGACGATATGAGATGTTCAGCTTAATCAAGGAAGTCGAGAATCTGTGATAGGGAGGGGGAGTGGTAAAGCTCCCTCGGCGTTTTTTTTCGTATCAGTTTGTTCAACTTGCAGTATCTGCTACAATACAAATATGGACAGCAAGAGAAACTGTCCATCATTATTCCTTTCGTTTTTGGGCACTCACAGGGTTCGGAATTAACTGTGGGTGTCTTTTTTTTGCTGTTGCTTTTTAAGAAAATGCTTTTTTCTGCATATTAAGCGTATGTCTGAGGAATAAGCCGTAGGAAGCCCTTACAAGCTTGGAGACAGCGACTACGAGAAAGCGTCTTTCAGTGGCAGGAAGTTCACCTGAGACATATCAGAAAACTCAATCTGAAGTCAGTCGGGTGGAGAGTTTATTGAAAATATAACCGTCAAAAAAGGAGGTAGGAAAATATGTTCTTTTCCACGATAAAGAAATGTAATGATGACAGGGTGATCAAAACGGGTCTCGACGCAATAACGGAATTCAGAAGAGCTGGCGTAGGAGTTATAGCGTTTGCCTGTTGTTTTGTGAAAGGTACTCTCGTGATTTCTTTTGGGTATGATATCCCGTATCCTGAGAATATGCAGACAGCAATGGTCATATGGGTGATCGAAAGACTACCAGAGGAGGAAAAATATAAAAAAGTGGAATATTATCCTGCGGATAAGTTTGATGCAGAATGCGGAAAACATTGCAAACATCTCTGGCTTGTAGTGCAGGAATAAGCGAAAAGGCTGTATAATTTTTAATGAGGCGAACGGCATTGATAGCAGTGTATAAAGGCAATAAATACAAGTTTGTATTAAATAAAAGACGTAAAGGAATCATTACTCGGTGTGTACAAAAAACAGATGGTTCGTTTTTTAAGGAAAACGATATATATTACAAACCACTTGATGAAAAGGACTTAAGCGATATATACGCAGTTGAATTCTATGTGTTTTTTGACACAGGCTTTAAAGATGTGTCTACATGGTGGAAAATAACAGAAGCAGATTTGCTGGATAATAAAGTTAAGCTTCGGTTTGCTGAAGGAATACTCCCAGGTTGGGATATAGAAGAAAGAAATGTTTGCACAAAGGAAGTTCATTTCAATGAAATATCATGTACAAAAGTCAAGTTTGTGTTTGAACAAATTGGCGGCAAAGAAGAAAATGTGATTAAAGAGGAAACAAAAAGTTGGAATGAGACTCTTAAGGATATAAAGGAATATGGTGCTCTGTGAATGCATCGATCAAAAAAAATATAATAAATAGGCAGGTCTGGGTATTTCCAGACAACATATTCCCTTGCTGATACCATATCTTTAACTGTATTATTCCGGTCATCGATGTACAAGCAGGATGATTTTGATATTTGTTTCCGGAGGACGAATGTATCCTTGTTACCTTCAGTATGCCTGCCATTAAGGATGAGAAGATATGTACAGAAAAGCAAATTTGCTCATTTCAGTCCTGACAGCAATGTCGTGGCTTACAGCTGTAAGCCTTTCAGGGACCGACAAGCTGATAGTTGGGACATTTTCCTTTCCGATATTGCCGTTGATCCCATTTGCAGGACATCTTTGGATTCCTGTTGTAAAGAAGATCCAGGAAAAAGGTGGAAAAATCGAGAGTCCCGGATATAGGTTTTTGTGGTACCTGTCGGTATTTCTGTTGAACCTGGTATTAGCCATATTATTAGCTGCAGGAATATGCCTGGCAGGATATACACTGGTGGATATGCTTACTTCAGAAAATACAGGGATTGACGGAATCGGCACGGCACTAATCCTTGTCTTTGCCGTATGGACAGCGGCACTAACTGTATTTCTTATTGCAATGCTTCCGCAGCTGCAAATGCTTATGGTGGCGGTGCTGCGGATGATGAAAAAACTGAGAGCTATATTAACCACAGGTTGAATTGTATTTTCGCAGATTTTCTGTTAACATATAAGCATCAGGAAACAGAAAGGAGATCACATCATGAGACATAACTTTTTTTCAAACAGCGAATATCGATATTTTTCAGGATCAAGTTTTTACAAATTGAGTCAAGAATGCTTGTGACTTCAGTCATGAGATGAATTGGCTTAGGGACTGCTGTTTTTTCAAAAAAATAAAGAAAGACAACAAGATCAGACATCACAGAAATCTATGTTATGAAAGCAGCAATACAGCAGTAGCCACTGTCACTCCGGAGGGGCTTGTCCAGGCGGTTGGTAAAGGAACCTGTACGATATGGGTATATACTGGCGTATATAAAGCTTTGACGGTTACGGTGAAATAACATAGCGGATTACGCTGGGAGCAATAATATTCTTGTATCCGCGGACATAAAAATATTAAGCCCATCGGCGTACGACAGAAAATCCAGGTACGTCGGTGGGCTTTTCTTATGATCATATTACAGATGTATTTCTGACTTTTTTCCGCGGAAAGATCCCTGCAAAGTAGTGTTAGTCAGCTGACAATTCTCTTTCGCATTTCTTTTTGATCTTTTTTATGATCTTTTTCGCTGTTTTCTTTTTGTGTTTAAACATATGTTCTTTGCGATATAGCCAGCTTCTGTTAACGACCGCATCAAACCACTTTTCGGTGATCGTATCAAGGGGAGTAGTGGCAAACTCTTTCTTTTCCTCATCGGACATGATCGACAGGAAATCGTTCACGCACTGTTTCTTGTTGAACGTTAGCCTTTCTTCCGGCTCTTTAAAACTGGAATGCATGATCAGCTCAACAGGTATCTTGATCTGTTTGTTCTCAAGATATTCCGTTGTATGTCGAAACATCTTGTATCCGCCCGTAATGGTGATATATCCGTTTCCAATCCTGCTGTTCTCTACGCCGGTGAGCCTGCAGTTCCTGTAGTCGACAAAAACATCTTCTCCTTCATGTTTCTCTTTAAGAGTCAGAGAAATCTCGTCTCCCGGAACATACACGGAGTCCAGCTTGTTGCATCCGTAGCCTTCGTACCGGTCTTTGTATTCATACATTTTGCCGCGGAGGATTTTTCTGGATACTGATTCCAGTGCCATGTTTTCCTTCTGGGTTACGTTGAAAAATAATATGGATTTATTGATGAAATTCTTTACAGTGTTAACAAATCCCAGAAATCCATCCCTGTTGAGGAAGTTAATGGAGATACAAGGCATGAAGTCAGTATGCCGATCATGTTTGGAATCGAATCCGGTTCCGACAGTCATGAAAAAAGATTCGAGTCTTTCTCCGCGGTAGAATGTTACAACTCTTCCCATCTGATAGTAATCTTCGTTTACGATACTGTCCGTATCAAAGGATTTTTTGTACCGTACGGAATCACCATCGCCTGCCATCTGCCAGGAGCCATCGTCAAAATCATCTTTTAACAGCTCCGTGGCCATTTTTTCGATACAGAGCAGTGCCGGCGAATTCCAGGTAAAGGAAACAAGTTCTTTTTTCCAGTTCTTATTTGTTTTTCTGTATACCTTCATGGTGTAATAGTAGAAAAGAATATCGTTAACATCCTTGACGTGTACTACTGATTGCGTTGCCTGGATTTCGGGCTCGGAGAATACGATCTTAATGTCATCATGTTTCCAGGTGGATTTGATATTATTTCGTTTATATTTTTTTGACATATTTTTCCTCATTTCTTAGTTTTACTCTAATATGCGAAAATTTTGCTGTACGCTGCTGCATGGAAACAGAAGCAGGGTAGCAGCCAAATCGGAACCGGGTTCCGATTGTAGTGTTATTTTCTCAAGTAATCGGCGATTGCCTTAAATACCGATTCATACCCGGAATCATGCAGGATATCATGGGTTCCGGGAAAACTTCTGATCTCCGTATCCGGGTTGTTTTCTTTGTATGCTTTATATACCTTTCGGACGCCTTTTCCAAAACCGGATACCGGATCTTTTTTTCCATACAGGAATAAAGACGGAATGGTATTATTCGGATTTTTAAGGTTTCTGCTGGCACATTCCATGCCTTTGGAAAACTCACAGAAAAAAGCAGGAGATACATCCTGACGAACAAGACTGTCACCAGCGTATTCCATTCTCTTTTCATTATCCGTTAAAAGCCAGTAATTGGCCGGTCTGCCTTTGAACTTTTTGCCATATGTACCGAACATCAGATCATGGATCTCATCGGAAGCACAGGACATCCTTCCAGTATATTTTTTCCCAATCCATGTTCTCATTATTCTCATCAGGAAAGCGGACTGCGCACCGGTACCGATCAGGATTTCTTTTTTGTAGGGAGTCAGGTCATGGGTTGTCCTCACAATGAAAGAACCCAGGGAAAATCCCAAAAGATAAATAGGAAGGTTTGGATATTTCCGGGCAACATATTCTCTTGCTGATACCATATCCTTAACCGTATCGTTCCAGTCATTAATGTACAAACAGGATGATCTTGGTGTGGTGCTGTGTCCGTGGCTGATGATGTCATTGCCAAAGACAATGTATCCGCGACTGGTAAAATACTTTGCAAATTTCACATATCTTCCCATATATTCTGTCATCCCATGGCAGACCTGGATCAGGCCTTTGAGATCGCCCTTATATTCCGGTGCATAGATCTCCAGGTGCATGGATGTGTCTTTATCGTTTGATGGAATTGCTACACATGTTCTTTCCACTATATTTCCTCATTTCTTGTTTTTCTGTAATATGCCAGATTTCGCAAAACAGAATAGATGGTGTCAGCAATAATATTTTCGTCTGGCTGGATTATTCCGGCTGGCAGAACAATCTTCTTGCGTGAAGCATTATATTGCTTTTTTTGGGGGAAAAGGAAAGTGATTTTTGCATGTCTGAAAAAAAGGTGTTTCGGATATCCTGGGAATGTAGAAAAGAATGTCCGCAAAGTCAGCCTGTTTGACGTTTTTCTGTTTTTCGCTTATACTGTAAGAACAACACGAAAAATATGGGGAGATGCTGGGATGAGCATTGAGGTTGAAATCAAGGTAAAAATTCAAAACAGAAAACAGGTCATGGATTCTCTTAAAAAAATAGGATTTCTGGAAAACAGGTGCGTCGTAGAGACGGATATATATTATACCTCCACACATCATAACTTTGCTGCATTGGGTGAGGCTCTGAGGATCAGAAAAGTAAAGGATCTGGAGTCCCCAAAAGAGACAAGTGTGATCACCTACAAAGGTGCAAAACTGGATCAGGTATCCATGACCAGGCAGGAACTGGAGACAGAAGTCGGGGACGGAGAAACGGTCAGAAAAATACTGGAGCATATCGGTTTTTGTCCGGTATCTCCAGTAGAGAAAAAGCGGCTGTATCTCAACAAAAATAATATGACTGCATGTCTGGATAACGTAAAAGATCTGGGAGACTACTTGGAGCTGGAGATATTGACAGATACGGAAGAAAAAAGGACAGAAGCATTGAAGCAGATAGAAGATGTCTTGGAAGCTTTGGGGTATTCCATGGAGGACACAACGAGAACATCTTACCTTTCTATGCTGATGAAAAAAGAGAAGGATGGCAAAGATGCACAAAGTAATGGTTTTTATTGATTATCAGAATTTTTTTATTTCCTGGAAGTGGAAGAACAGGGGGAGAAAACCTCCTTTTGTCGATTATCAAAAATTAGGACGGCTGATAAACCGTCAGATCCCGTTGGATTCGGAAGTGATCAAAACATATTTGTTTGCATATAAGCCCTGTGACGAGCTGATGCTGCTGGAGCCTTATCAGAGATACTACAACTGGCTTAACGGAATGAAAAAGACCCCGTATCTGGAAGTGATCGAAGGACGGCAGGATATACATCGTATTCATGGGGTCGAGTTTGATATTAATGATCCTTCTACTTACACGACAGAAGAAAAGGAGACGGATATTAATATTGCCACACACATGATTGCAAAAGGTTTTCAGAATGCCTACGACATTGCAATCCTGGTAAGTGGGGATACGGATTATGTTCAGGTGATACGGACGCTGCATGATCTGGGTAAGATCGTAGTGATCGCCCATTTTCCAGAACAGAATATCGCGAAATACCAGGGCATGTATGACGCAGAAGTAATCCTGGATGACGATCTTTTGCATCGGGCTGGTAATGCATCATATGGCAGAGAAAAGAGAAGCCGAAAGAGATATCCTTCCCGGTTTCCATCGGAAAAAAAGTGAATTCGAATTCAAATTATTGTACTACAATCAGAAAAGAAGAGCATTGAGCTCTTCTTTTTTTCAGTCCCCCGGACCAGACAATATCTTTTCCCATCAGGCAGTTCGTTGCCATGACGATCATATCCATCAGCATTGGAATGGACTCCGCGGAAGTAGAACCGTACAAGCCTCGGATGCCATATTCTGTTTCTGCCGGTCCCTGTGTCTCATCTGCGCAATAAACCGAAACTTTCTCATGAGCAAACCGGATATCTCCGTCCGTAGCTTCGTAATAGTAACGACTGTAATTGTAGGTAATGTCGATATCGGCTTCCGTCTGTTCTGCAGGTACCAACTTTCCTGTTACCGGATCTGTCACATCCTGGAGATTTCCTGTTTGACATACTGCGGATGTCTCATTTTGGCTGTTTCTCCGGTTATCCTGTGCTTGAGTTCGATACTGTACCCCATATAGTGCCTCTTTTATGGAGGTAATATGCGGAAAGCTAATCTGCGCTTATGTGTATTCGAAAATCACGTAATCCTCGCGAAAAGCGGAGATAATAATCTTTCTGGCTCACTGATCTCCCAGTAGTGTCTCATACAGACTTGGCAACACAACAAATATGATAAGGATAGCTGCCCATGCAGGAATTCTTATTTGTTGGTTAAGTCCGGTAAACCATGCGATTACAACCATGATGTATGTTCTTACGTCAAAAGTAGCCTTTCCTTCTTCTCCAATAGCAGATTCAGTGTCGATTCCCTGTATTTGGTCGAGATTGGATAGTCCTGGATAAATACTGACATTTAATTCTGTTTTTTCGATACAATCTTCAATTTCAGGTAATGATAATCCTTTAACTTCAGGCACCACCCGCTGAAATATCCTTGAAAGAACCTGACGGTTCTTAAGTATTGCTTTTACATACTTGTCGTACTTGATTTTTTCTTGAGCAGCATCAATATTTCTGGATAATGAAGTTGGTGTTTTCTTATCCTTAAAGATGCAGATGTTTTGTTTGCAACCATATTTTCTCGTCTTCTTTTGTATTTCGTTGAAAAAATAAAATGATTGATATGAAGCAGAGATGAAAAATCCGCAGCAGGACCAATCAGTAATCTCATTTTTTTGACAGGTTTTCAGACCAGAATATTTTTTGTAAAATGCCGATCTTTCGTACCAGATCAGACTACGCCTGATATCCGGCTACAATAGATACATGAGGAAGATGTCTCCGCGAAAACACCCCTCAAAATACTGCGATAAGAAGAGGAGCATTTCTGACAAAAAATGTATTACAAAAAATATTTTTCTGGGAGGAAATGATGGAAAATGATACATTCAAGTGCTACAATGGTAATATCTGAAAACACAAAAGAAAGAAGGAAAACACCATGAAGAAAAAGCTGATATCTGTATTGTTAGGGATCACGCTTGTGGTTTCTAACTGTTCCTATGTTGGTGCCGTGGACATAGGAGATTCTGCTGTGGAAGTACCGGACTTTTCAGATGAAGTTCAGGAAGATGAATTATTCTCAGACGGATCGGAGGAGGTGCCTGAAACCGAAGATGAGACAGTGCATCCTGCTGCTACAACGGAAAAAGTGAAAGTTGGGATCAAAGGTTCTTATCTGGCGGCATCCCAGGCAGTCCTTGACCGGATCAATCAGATCCGCAGGGAGGCATATGAAGAAGGAGTGCAGGATCCGCAGAATCCATCCAGAAAACTTACCATGGCTGATTATGTGCCCTTAAAGTGGTCATCCGATCTGGAGTATATTGCAAGGATACGTTCTGCGGAGGCATCTGTCCGCAAGGACCATCTTCGTCCTTGTAATATGTGGCCGGAAAGTATCTGGGCACCGGGTGGAACTACATCATATGCAGAAAATTTGGCTTGGAACGGTGCAAATGACATGCTCTATGGGATCAACCAATGGTATGGGGAAAAAAATGACTGGGTTAATCAGACTGGCAGGGTAACAGGCCATTACGAGTCTTTGATCACTCCGGCATATCAATATATCGCAGTCTCTTCCTTCCTTAATGATGAAACTGGAAGGAACACCACATCCGCGGAGTTCTGTATGGATTGGAAAATGGGAAGTAAAGATGAATCCATGAGCAGCGTTTCCGGTACAACGGTTCAGACCATAGATGTGGACAAGACACAGATCTCTGCGGAGATCGTACTTTCGGACACTTCTTTGGAAGAGGGAAAAACGGCAAATGCGACGTTTAAATTAATATACAAAAAAAGCAATTCAACATGCTATCCGGTTGACAGTGTCCAGTGGCTTTCTGCGGATGACAGTATTGTTTCCGTAGACCAGAATGGTAAACTAACTACAAAAAAGGCGGGTAATACAACGATCACGCTGAAGGTTGGAGATATCTCGGCGCAGAAGGATGTTACAGTCAAGGCTGTACAGCCTACTGCAGCTCCGAAACCTACGTCCACGCCGAAGCCCACTGCAACTCCGAAGCCTACAGCGACGCCAAAACCGACAGCAACGCCAAAACCGACAGCAACACCAAAACCTACTGCGACACCAAAACCTACCGCAACTCCCACACCAACGCAAAAACCAACGGGTGAAAAGAGTGGTAAATGTGGGGATGATGCGACGTGGACATTAAAAGATGGGGTTTTAACTATTTCTGGTTACGGAAGGATATATGAATATTACTTTTCCGGAGATCGATATGAGAAATACAGATTTCCTTATATTGACGAAATTAAAGAAGTGGTGATAGGCAATTCCATATATTATATTGAAAAGTATGCATTTTCAAATTGCCCAAATCTTGAGAAAGTAACGGTTGGAAACTATGTAGCGTGTATTGGATACAATGCGTTTGCCGATGATCCTAAGCTGGTAGATGTAAAACTGGGAAATAGCGTAGAGGAATTGTGGGCAGATGTATTTTCCGGAACAGGCATTACAGAACTTGAACTCCCTGCTTCCATAAATGATGCAACATTTTTCAATGCTTTCCGCGGAATGACTAATCTGAAGAAATTCAAGGTAGCAAGTGGTAATAAGGTATATAAGGCTGTAGATGGAGTCCTGTATAAAAAAGAAGGGAAAGGATACTATCTGATAGCAGTTCCCGCTAAGAAAACCGGAGAATACAGGGTACCGGACGATGTAACAAGGATCACAGCAAATGCATTTGATCATAGTCATTTAAACAAGATCGTAATTTCCGATTCTGTAAAGACACTTAATGATTTCTGTTTAAGTAATTGTGAGAATCTACAATCAATTACGTTTGGTAATGGAGTAAAAACTCTTACCCGGATGCTCTGTGTTGGATGTACGCAAATTACGGAAGTAATAATTCCGGAAGGAATCGAGACGCTTGAGGGATATGTATTCTGTGACGCAACATTGCTGAAGAGTGTAACACTGCCTTCCACGATCAAGGAAGTGGGAGAGCGCTGTTTCCCTGATACTACAAAAATAATCAGAACAACTACGCAGAAGCCAACGGCCACACCGAAACCGACGGCAACGCCAAAGCCAACGGCCACACCGAAACCAACGGCAACGCCGAAACCAACGGCCACACCGAAACCCACTGCAACGCCAAAGCCGACAGATACACCGAAGCCTACGGATACGCCGAACCCGATAGGACCTACAAAGGCCCCGGAACCTACACAGGCTCCTGTGAAAAAGCCAAAGAATACTACAAGTCTCAAAACGAAATCAAGAAGAAAGAAGACGCTTGTCGTATCCTGGAAGCCGTCGAAGTCCGTAAGCGGATATCAGGTGCAGTACAGTCTGAAGAAAAATATGAAAAAGCCAAAGACAACGACAGCTGGCAAAAAAGCAACGGAGATCACATTTAAAAATCTCCGTAGCAATAAAAACTATTATATCCGTATCCGTACATACAAAACAGTTAACGGAAAGAGATATTACTCTGGTTGGAGCAAGGTTAAAAAAGTCAAAGTGAAATAGGATTTTCCCTGTCAGCCGGTATGAGACAGAATGTACCGGCCTGACAGGGATTTTTGTACAGAATTATTTCTGAACATGGTTTTCGTGTATAATAGAAAACATATAATTCGTTTGGAGGTGGCAGAATGAGGCTGTGGACGACAATGCCTGCAGGAGTATACAAAGAAACAATTGAGAAAACAGGAATCTACCAGTGCGATCCGGATAAGTGCAAAGTTCTTAATTGGGACGGTTCTGACCGGCAGTTTGCCAATGCATATGACTGGATGTCCAGGTATATGACAGAAAAGATCGGACCGCCTCCGGAAGGCATTAAATATCCGGTATGGGCGTGGTACAGGCTCCGCACAAGACAGGCCCGTCCTGACCTGCGATGGGTGGAATTTCGGGGTGCCGCAAAGGAGATGGTGCTGATCGAACTGGAGAAAGAAGATTCCTAGGTCGTTCTCTCTGACGAAGAGATCTGGACGGTCGCACAGCTTAACGATACGGCATGGTGTAGAAATGACGAAGAACTGGACTGGTACTATAATCCGGATATGGAAGGAAAGGAAAAATTCAAGAAAGAGTCCTGGTACAGGGTATTCGAGATTGATCAGGCTCCTCATGTGCAGGCAACTTTCTGGGAACTTAGAAAAGAAGAGATCAAAAAGATCTGGAAGTACAACAAATAAGCCGTCCGTTTGGGCGGCTTTTTTTCGGCAGGAGAGAAGTGTCTCCTGCTATCAATCTGTCTTAAGTCTGCGGCACATATCCTTGATCCCGTTTTCTGAGTGAGCCGGGATCCTTTTGGCTAATTCTCTCCGCGGAGGTCTTTCTTTTTCCGGTATCGCAAGCCATTCCCTGCAGATGTCCTTTTCCTCTTCGGTCCAGGTTGTGGGGTGTGATGCTGCGGAGCGGACATTGTATCGATGGGCAGCACCGTTGATGGCCTTTTTGCTCATATCTGAAAACTCAGGATCTTTCTTTACGGCGTTCCATCCGCCTTTGCTGTACAGTGCACAAAAGCGTTCGATCTTTTCCGGTTTCCAGTTTCTGTCCTTGCGGCAGTCATACTTACGTCTGGCAGAATTGATATTGCTTATGGTCAGATCCGGGAAAAATCTGCTGCGGATTTCCTCTGACGTAAGGTCTGCATTCGCTTTAAGGATGGAGATCTCTTTCTCTGTCCAGGTATGCATGCTTCGATTTGTGATCCCAAGATTGTGCTTTCTTCCAGTGATGCCTGCCTTTGTGCGGTCCGGGAATATCTTAAGAAGTTCCGAAATGGAAAGAGAAGCGTTTTGCTTCAAGAGCTCGTCTTCTTCTGCTGTCCATGGCTGGCTGTCCCGAAAGGTAAGTCCCATCCTGTTAGCAATGTTGGTGATACCTGCGCGGGTGTATCCGGGATATTTCTGAAGGATGAGGTCGATTCCATTTTTCTGACAATAATATTTTTTGATATCATCCTTAAACTTTTCGGAATATTTTCTGCGGATGCCTGCCAGTTCAAGGATCTTTGCCCTGTGGATGATGGAGATGCGTGTCCGGTTTGGAAGGATAGTAAGCAGATGATCGATCCCTTTTCCTTTCTCATAATACTTTTTCATAAGATCATCCTCTTCCGTTGTCCAGAGATTATTTTCCAGCTGATGCAGTTTTTCCAGGAGTTCTAATTCCTCCAGGGCGTAATCATGCTGCACGATCTGTCGGCATGGATCCCCGATATCGAAAGAAAGTCTTGATACGGTATCATTCTGCATTTTTGTATATTCCCGCATGTTCATGTGGTTCGCAACAAAATCAAAAATGATAACATCGTTCTCAGTGTTGCTGACAGAAAGGATCCTTCCAAGCTGCTGCAGGTAAACGATGGGAGAGCGGGTACGGCGGAACATGATCTCTGTGTTTGCTCCGGAAAGATGAATGCCTTCGTTCAGGATGTCTACAACATACAGGAAGCAGTCCCCGTTGATGTTCTCGAATTGTTCATAGGTTTCGGCATTTTCCTTTCCTGAATATTTGGAATGTGCGTCCAGATGAACAGCGTCCGGGAAGATCTCCCTGCAGGAATCCATGACTTTGGGTATCTCCTGGATGGAATCCACGAAGACGGTCGCCTTGACAGGATGCCTGCCTGCAAGATGTTTTCTAAGGATATTTTGGAAAGAGTATTCATTTCGCAGGAAATCCAGACGGCTGTACAGTTTTTCTGTCAGTTCGTTGTTTCCTTTGCTTTCGGGAAGATCGTACAAGGCAGTTACATACTCAAAAGTTGGAAGGATCTTTTTCTGGATGGCTTCCGAAAGCTGTACACCCTGTATGTCATTTCCGTCAAAGAACTCTTTTGCAATGTTCCGGTTTCCATCCAGGAAACGGATCGTGTGGCGGTAAGCCCGAGAAGCTTTCCATGATAATTTTCCATTAGTTCGTTAAAAACCTTTCCCCACTCATCCGCACTAAGATGGTGCATCTCATCACAGATGATCAGCTTATATTTTGCAAGCTCAGGTCTGTTGTATAGCAGCCCCTGATAGGTCATGGTTGTTGCCTGGGGAAGAAGCGTATTCCAAATCTTTGCACTTGCCCGGAATGGGACCAGAATGAGTGTATCCTACTCTATTACTGCCTCCTGGACAAATTTTGCGGCAATGTAGCTCTTGCCGGTTCCTGTTGCAGCGCATAAGGCGCATTTGTTGTTCCAGACCATAGCCTGCAGAAGTTCTGCATATACCGTCTGGTTGTATTTTGATAGATTGATGTTCATTTTTTTCTCCTTTCGTAGTTGGTTCATGGAAAATATGCGTTTTTTTTCGTGTGATAAAGGGAGAGGTGTGTTTTGGCATATTATTAAGAAAAAAACGGAGGTAGAAAAATCATGAATGAAAATTACGCATCAAAGAAGGATCTGGTTAAAGCCAGCGGTATCATTTCGTGTTTTATTCTGGCAGCTGCAGGGTTCTGTGCCCTCTGTCTTATACCGATGGAGTATTGCAGAGAAATGATGATATTTTCTATAGCTGTGGTACTTTTACAATTTTCCATCAGCAATATGTTTTTTGATATTTTTAAGATAACGGTGAAATATGAAAAACTTGGAAAATTCGTTGATTCATTTCTGTTAGGATTCCTGGTCCTGCTTCTGGTATTCGATGTGGTATGCCTTGTCATGAAAGCCTATGGTTTAATCAAGTTCAATGCTGCAACCTTTTGTAATCTCTGTATGATGCTTTCCGTGGCTATATGGATCATCTCGAAAGCTGTTCTTGGGAAAAAAACAGAGAATTGATTTCTGGACAGCGGAAAATATCGAATAATGCGTAAAACCGCGGTCAGCCAATAAGGTTATCCGTCGGTCAATCATCGATGTTTTGATAAAAACAGGTATGTATTCCATGACTGTTTTTTCGTATCAAAAGCAGGTTGTTTTTCTATGAAGTATGATTGTGCCAGGCAAGGAGGTAAAAGCAGTGTGTGACGATCTTGGAAGTTTTATCCATCAGAAAAGAGTAGAAAAAAAGATCACGATGCGGAAACTGGCAGGCATGCTGGATGTGCCTGTGACATATCTGTGCGATGTGGAAAAGAACAGATGCAGGATAAAAGATAGACTTGCCCTGCTTGCAGAGATACTTGCTCTGTCGGATGAGGAGAAAATCCGGATGTTTGAGCTGGCAGGAAATGCTTCAGTGGACACAGATCTTTCGGGGTATGAGATGCCTGCCTGTTCTTTGATTGAAGATCCGGAAAATGGAGAAAAGGAATGGCTGCAGATGGTAGCAGAACTGGAAAGTAGAAAAAATTAGGTTTCTGCATATTACAGAAAAAGTAGAAAGGAGATTTTTATGAAGAAAAAAATAATGATGGTCGTTCTGGCAGGTGTTCTGGTTGGAAGTATGGAAAGTGCGATGGTGTATGCAGGAAGAATGCCTGAACTGACTAAAACAGAAAGCAGCAATAAGAGCAGTATCTGGGAGGATTACTTGAAAGAGCATTCAGAAAGAGGGGTAAAAGAACAGTTTATCAAAGAACATGTCGGAGACCTTTCCGATGAACAGCTGGATCACATGATCGGTGCTTATTTTGGTGATGATGAGTCCCTGGATAACGAGGACTCTTGTAACGATGGATATCAAGATTCGGATGAATTCCCGGTTTCCCTGTACAGCTATACTTTTCAGGAAGAAATTGGCGGAAACGACTATGATTTTGTCCAGTATACAGCGGTTGTAAACCAGGGTTCCGGAAATGTCCAGGTACTTCTCCCAAAAGGGTGCAAATTTGTAACCGGGTATGGAAAACTGACCGACGGATACAGGGCATATGACAGTCTGGACGAAGCGGTACAAAAAGGGGAGGATATCTGTTTATCGGAAGGATTGTCCGAAAATCTTCCTGACAGCAATGTGATCTGCTGGGATGCCAAAGGTGATGGAACCTATACTTTTGCAGTGGAAAAGACAGGTGACGCAGAAGATGATGCAATCTGGCTGGTTGACGGATACGGATATACCGGTTCGGAAGACCTTACCGGGAAAGTAACAGAGCCGGATGAAGACCTGGATTCGGATATGTTAGTGGGAGGAGCATTGTCCGAGGAAAGCTATCATGGCACTTTGGACGGAGATCTGTTTTTCCTGCTGCGGAGAAAATAGGATGTATAGCGGATGTGGTACAGTAAGCAGGGCCTGGGATACAGGTCCTGCTTTTTCCATTGCAGGATCCCCGTACCACAGCACTATTAAAAAATATCCTGTATAATAAGAATAAGAAAACTGATAGCGAGGTGAGACATATGAGTAAATGGTTTTATAAGAATAAAAAAATAGATCGTGAGTTATCCAATAAATTAGGCATCCACCCTGCGATAATCAAGATCCTTGCTGACCGCGGAGTGGAAATGGAAGAAGATATCCGGGAATTTCTTGCAGCAGATCTGTCAAAGGTATCCGATGGCTCAGAACTGACGGATATGGAAAAGGGTGTCAGCATCATTCAGGATGCAATAGCAGCCGGAAAGCATATACGTATCATAGGCGATTACGATGTGGATGGCGTAACCAGTACCTACATCCTCTACAAGGGTCTGATCGGGCTTCATGCAAAATGTGACAAGTTCATCCCGCACCGTATTAAAGACGGTTACGGGCTTCATGAGAACGCCATCCGCAGAGCCAGGGAAGACGGAGTGGAAGTCATCCTGACCTGTGACAACGGGATTGCTGCTGCGGATGCAGTCAGTCTGGCCAAAGAATTTGGGATGACTGTGGTTGTGACGGATCACCATGAAGTCCCGTTTGTCCAGGAGCCGGATGGTAGAAGATATATCCTTCCTGCCGCGGATGCTGTGATCGACCCCAAACGTCCGGAAGACCATGTGTTTAAGGAAATCTGCGGAGCAGTGGTTGCATGGAAATTTATGGGACGCCTGTATAAGAGGTTTGGAATGGAAAATGAGTTCAGGAATTCGGACTTTTTGGAAATGGCATCACTGGGTACTGTTTGTGACGTCATGGATCTCCAGAAAGACAACCGGGCGATCGTGAAAGCAGGTATGAAAAAAATGCAGATAACCAACAATGTCGGGATGCAGGCACTGATGGAAGTTCTGGGACTGAAGGATAAGATACTGAAATCCTATGACTACGGGTTTAAGATCGGACCATGTATCAATGCAGAAGGACGTCTGGATACGGCTAACGAAGCATTTAATCTTTTGATGGAAACGGATCATAAAAAGGCTCTGGATAAGGCGGAAGAGATGCGTAAGCTGAACGTGGAGCGTCAGGACCTTACAAAGTCCGGAATGGAAGATGCTTTCCGTATCGTTGACACAGAAATGAAGAATGATAAAGTACTGGTCGTTTACATTCCGGGGATTCATGAGAGTATTGCCGGGATCATTGCCGGAAAAGTAAGGGAAAGATATAACAAGCCTGCAATTGTTTTGACCAATGGGGATGGGGACTTTTTGAAAGGTTCCGGACGTTCCATTGAAGCTTATTCAATGTTTGAAAAACTGTCAGAAGTCAGAGACCTGATGCTGGGATTTGGCGGACATCCGTTGGCTGCCGGTCTGTCCTTAAAAAAAGAAAACCTGGAAGAGTTCCGGAAACAGCTGAATGTGCGTTGCGGATTGACGGAAGCGGATTTTGTAGCAAAAGTCATGATTGATGTGGTTATGCCGGTAGATTATCTGACAGAAGGGTTTATCAGACAGCTGGATATCCTGGAGCCTTTTGGCAAAGGAAATGAAAAACCGGTATTTGCCCAGCAGAATGTCAGTGCAAGCCAGGCACAGATCATTGGAAAAAACAAAAATGTCCTGAAGATCGCCTTTAACAGTGCTGTATGCCGGAACGGGGTATGCTTCCATGACATTGAAGAAAAAGAGCGGATCTTGAATCAGGATGGTAAGCTCAATGATTTTAAGATGCTGTATTATCCGGATCTAAATGAGTGGCAGGGGACTGTCAGTATTCAGGCGAATGTGCTGGATATCTGTTAGTTGACTTTACTATTTTTCGGTACTATAATCGGACATATAAGGAGGATTCAGTTAATGAAAAAAAGAAGATTACTTCCCTGCCTGCTGTTTTTGCTGGCAGTCATACTGGTGATGCCGGCAACCATTCAGGCTGCATCTGTACCCGGAACGGTTAAGCTTAACAGCATTTCAGCTCCGGCTTACAACAAAATCAATGTCAAATGGAAAAAGACATCAGGCGCCACTCATTACATCGTTTACTATAAGAAAGAAGGAACGAAAAAGTGGACAAAAATCAAAACGCTTGACAATTCCAAGAGCAGCTATACGCATACTTCTTCAAAGAAGTATCCAATCGTTGTAGGTCAGAAATATACCTATACCGTGAAGGCATACAATACAAAGACCAAAAAAACAGGGTATTTCAATAAGAAAGGCCTTACAACCTACACTAAACCGGCAATGGTAAAAAATGTTAAGGCTTCATATAAGGATGGTATTGTAACCCTGACATGGAACAAGGCAGCAGGCGCTGACAAATATCTTGTATACCGTAAAGATAACGGTAAGTGGAAAATGTTGGCACTGAAAAATTCATTATCATACGAAGACGCAGCTTACAAAAAAGGTGAAGTCAATACCTATATGGTACGCAGTTATTACAGCGACAAAAAGACGAAAGGAAGCTACGACAAGGACGGAGTTTCCGTCAAGGTTCCGGCTAATGCAGCAAAACCTACTGAGAAACCAGAACCAACAGAAAAGCCGGTGATTCCAACTCCTACCGCAACACCGTCTCCGAAACCGACAAAGGCGCCGGAACCGACCGAGAAGCCGGTAACCCCGACTCCTACTGCTACCCCGACAGAGAAACCGGCAATACCTACACCAACCGCAACGCCGATTCCTACCGCTACTCCTACACCAGCAGCACCGACACCGACACCGGAGATGAGTGTTGAGGAAATGGCCTCCGAGGTTATCAGGCTGACAAATATTGAGAGAGTTAAAGATGGAGCAGCACCATTACAGTATCATGCAGGGCTCCAGAGAGCAGCGATGATCAGAGCTGAAGAGATTACAAGAAAATTCTCTCATACGAGACCAGACGGAACAACAGCAGAAACGGTATTGTTAGACTGTGGAGTTTCAAACGGAGCGGGTGAAAACATTGCGGCAGGGCAGAAAACTCCAGAAGCAGTTGTCAGGGCTTGGATGAATAGCTCCGGCCATAGGGCAACAATGTTAAATCCAAACGCTAAGTATATTGGCGTTGGTGTATGCAAAAGCCCTATTACCGGTCAGTGGTTATGGACTCAGGAATTTTCATATAATCCTGATGTAAAAGGAACAGTTATTTTTGATGCTGATGGTGGAACGTTTAGTAACAATAGCTCTCAGATATCGATTAGTGGGCCCGAAGGAAAGATGATTTTAGTGTCTAGTATTGAGAAGCCAATAAGAGAAGGCTATACTTTTGCTGGATGGGAAGATGGAATTTCCGGAGTAAGAATTCGCAAAAATACAATTAAAATTCTCGCAACTTGGACGCCAATTTCCGAATCTTAAACACAAAAAAAACAACGCATCGTCAGATGCGTTGTTTTTTTTATTTTTTTGTTCTGTTGTTCCATTTATCTTTCAGCTTTTTCAGATTTATTTTCTTTTCCGTCTATGTTTCCTCTTATTTTTCTTCTTTTCATCAAGAAGTAAATATAAGCATCCGGTAAACGCAATTGCGACAAATCCTACAAAGCCATACATCCAGGTTCCATCAGAACCGGTCATCGGCATTAAGAATACCTGATTGTTTTTGATTTCATACTTGCAATCAAAGAAATACCATTTTTTCGTATAGTTTGTATCTTCTTTTGCAAGGTCTTTGTTTTCCTATTGTCTCCGAGAAATCCCCGTAGTACAATAGATACATAAACACTCAGAAGGAGGATGTGTGAATGGATACAGTAAACATCAAGAAATATTTTTACCAGATACTATCAATCTTCGCAGCGCTTCTGCTCTCTCTCAGTATTGCGCAGATTCCAGTACAGGCGGCAGCCAAGCCGGGCACGGTTAAGTTGTCAAGTATCAAGGCTGTTGATTATAACAAAATCAACATCAAATGGAAAAAGACTTCCGGGGCTACGAATTACATCGTATACT
>OIEF01000263.1_pt1 | contig 23769 bp, 23 predicted proteins | sample 1581721 | NCBI WGS metagenome assembly OIEF01 (sample SAMN01760908, study PRJEB22395) | human gut metagenome
AAACGGCGGTGACAACAGATGCGCTTGTATCCACAGCGGGTGGGCTGGACGAGATGGCTGAGAAAATAATGCAGGACAAGGCAATCACCACGCCCTGCAAACATACACCTGCGTAACTGCGGATGAAGTTTTTACCCACACTGCTTGTAGGCTCACCCGCGAATGTGGACAGCGGTATCGGTGCAATGGCGGCATACATCCACAGGCTGAACATTCTGCCGTAGACCGTGAGAATCATGGTAAAAGATAAAACCGTAATCAGCAGCCCACCGATCAGCGTAACCGCCCACAGCGGGATGCTATCCCAAAAGCCCACATTGTTGATGGCGTCGATCAACTCCTGCGGCAGCGATACGCTGCTCATCCCGGAGCTGCCCGATTGGGTGATAATGGTAGACACCATGCCCTGCACAATGGAGAACACCGCCAGCATCAATTCCAGCCCATACGTCACCGCGCCCTTGGCCAGCGCAAAGCGGATGAACAGCTTGAGCGCGTGTTCCGGCTTTTTGACCTCGACAAAGCTGCCGCAGGTTTTCATAACACCCACGGCAAAAAACAGCACGAGCAGCCCATAGCCGATTGCCTGCAAGGCACTGTGGATGCCGGTCATCACGCCCCAAACCTGCCCGCCTTTGAAGGTCTGCGGGCTTTCGGTCAGCAGCGACCATATTTCTGACAGCTTGTCATTCCATGTGGAGAGCGCGGCATTTAAGTTGCTGACGATCCATGACTCACCCACAGGACATCACCGTCCTTCCTCTTGGTATGACCCTCACGCGGTAATGAGGTCGAGGATTTCTTTGGCGAACGTGATAACCAGCCCACCGGCCAGCGTTAGAAAACCTTGGCTGCGCTGGCTGGGGTCGTGGCTCTGCAACGACAGACCGACCTGCACAATGCCCCACCCCAGCAGGATAAGCCCCACCGCGCGGATCAGCGAAAAGATGAACGTGGAAAGATTCTCCACGACCACCAGCGGGTCACTGGCGGCAAAGGCGGGCAGGGCAAAAACAATGCCGCACACCATGACGGCGTACAGCGCAAACAAATTGAGAGAAATTTTCACAGATTTTTTGTTATGATTCAGCTTCATGTAGACCTCCGAATTCTTTGTATGGTAGGCTTCATTTCTGCCGCTTCGGCGGGCAGAAAGTCGTCCATATCCAGCAGTTCATAATTTTCGGGTGCGCCGGGCAGATCGTCCCGCGCGTTGTCGGCGGCGGTATAGTCGTAGGGTGCTGCGCCGCCGTCCTCGGTATAGCGGATGTTCGGATGTTTGAGCAGATTATACTTGAAATCCACCACAGGGCGTTCCCCTCGGATGAACAGGATGCACTTGCCGTTGTCCAGTAACCGCACCTCGTCCGGGGTCATAAGGTCACGCCCGGATTGCTGGTGGTTGATGCTGTAACTGCCGCTGCGCCCTTTGCTTTGGTTATAGCTGGTCGTGTAGATGGTTTCCTTGCCCAGCAGTTCCGAAACGTACTTGTGGGTTTCTTTCTCGGTACCGCCGAGATAGAGGAACTCGTCGCACAAACCCACCAGTGACTCCCAGTCATCTTTGTACATAGCTTTGAGCTGTGCCATGTTCTGCACAATAATCGAACAGAAAATAGCGCGGGAACGCATGGTGGCCAGTGCTGACAAAAAGGTATCTTTTGGCAAGGAAATATTGGCGTACTCGTCCATAAGGCAATGCACCGGTACAGGCAAGCGTCCTTTGTGTATGCGGTCGGCTTGACAGTACAGCGTCTGGATAAGCTGAGTATAAATCATACCGACCAGATAATTCAGCGACTTGTCCGAGTCCGGGATGCAGCAGAACAAGGCTATTTTGCGTTCACCCAACTCCTGCAAATGCAGTTCGTCCGTCATGGTCAGTTTGGCAATGGACGGCAGGTTAAATGCGGCAAGGCGCACACCCACACTTACCAAAATCGACTTTGCGGTCTTGCCCGCCGCTTGCTTGAAAATGCGGTACTGCTTACAGGCGATGCTGTCGGGTTCACGCATTTCCAAGCGTTCGAACAGGATGTCCAGCGGGGATTGGTAGTTGTCATCGTCCTCGTGGACTTCGGCGGCGGCTATCATCTCCATCACCATCGGGAAGTTTTGTTCTTCGGGCGGAGCCTCGTGCAGCAGGTACAACATAAGGGCTTGCAGCAGCGCCGTTTCGGACTTTTCCCAGAAGGGGTCGCTGCTTTTTGAATGTGATGGCGTGGTATTTCGAATCAGATTTTCTATCAAAGTCAGCACTTCACGGTCATCATGCACATACACAAACGGGTTGTAACAGAACGATGCGGCAGGGTTTATGAGGTCAAAAACAAGTACCTCATATCCCTTTTGCTTCAGCAAATTGCCGGTCTTACGCAAAATTTCGGACTTAGGATCTGTAATTACCATAGAGCAGGCACATTCCAGCACGTTGGGTACGCCATAGGTGCGGGTCTTACCTGCGCCGGAGCCGCCGACAATGAGGATATTGGTGTTGTGCTTGTGTTTGTAGCCATCTATTCCAATGCGAAAGTGTTGCGTCAGCAGCAGATTCGGTCCTCGCTTGTCCATGTAGAACTTGTTCAAGCAGAACACGTCACCCCATGCCGCCGAGCCATGTTCCGCACCTGGGCGGGTGTTCTTCTGGTCGGTAACTGCCACGATAACCACTACCGCATAAACCACCGTGAACACAAGCAAAAAGCGCGGGCTGTCGCTGACCCACGCCAACGCAAACGGCTCTGCCAGTGCGCTGTTCAGCGCATCCAGCAGAGCCGTTATCTTCATGCCCGGCTTCCAGCGGCAAGCCACCGCCAGCGCCGCCCACCAGACAACGGGCAGCGGCAGCAGCCAGACCCACCAAGGGTTCTTCCTTCCCGGCGTGATGGACTACCTTTCTTCACCGCGATAGGGCGGGCGTTTTGTACGCTCGGCATCCCATGCCTGACGTTTTCTCCACAACTTCGGCAAAACTACGGAAAAGTCCTGCGGCATACGTTCCGCCTTGATTTGCGGCAGATTTGCAAACAAATCGCTTTGCAGCGTTTTCCATGCAACCTTATCCGGCATATTTTGAGTATAGAATTCGTTGTAGCTGTACGCCAGCCCACTGGTATCTATGTAGTGCTTGACTTCCGTTCGCAACATTTGTCGTTCCCATTCGGTTTCCGGCGCACGACACGGCGCAAGCTGCTCCTGCATGATTGCCTGATGTAAATCGGCAGACGATTTCAGCAGGGTTGGATACTTTCGGTGCAGTTCAGCAGTGATACCCGCTTTCTCAAAATAGGTGCGCAGCTTCTGCCCCGCGTAAGCATACCACGCCACATTGCCGCATCCCATCCACTCAGTATCTCGGAACGGAATGTTGAGCGCCGCAAGGTTATCGGGATCAATCAGCGCCTGCCGATAAGCATCGTACCCCTGCATAATCAGCCAGTTACGGAAATCGGTAAATCTGTCATCCGAACTGCCGTCATTGATGATGCAGGCCGCCGCGACCATTTTGGGAAAGTTGGCTTTATTGCGATAACTTTGCCATGCGCAATCAAAGCCGAGCAGTTCATCCTGCGGCAATTTGATGAGTTCCGTGTAAAGGAACTGTTTCACGGACGCTTCATCCTGCATATCCGCTTTGGCGCGGACTCGGTCAATGATCGACCAGAATTTTTCCCATGTCATAGCCGGATTCACCAGATAAACAGCGGCGTGTGCGCGTGCAGCAACTGGGTCAGTGCATCATCCACCGCATCAGTATAACCGCCCTCTGCCAAGCGCTGGGTGCGCAGTTGGTTGAGAGCGGCTTTTGCCAGCCGATACTCTGCCGCTGACATCGTCAGCTTACCTCCTGCGGGCAGATCGTTCACCCTCAGGATGAGCCGTCCCGTTTCTTCGGCACTGCCGCCGCGGGCGCGCTGGCCGTAGTAGACATCACCCAGCGCCCGGAGCAGGATACTTTTGTTGGCACGGTCGAGTTTAACTTTACGTTCTGTCATTGTTTTTGCGCCTCCTATCGCCAACATACCATAGAACCGCCGCAATAGCTATCTGCCATTTGAAAACAAACAGAAAACATTTACATCACCTTTTCTTTGCGCCGGATTTTTACCGGCAGCTTGGGCATACGGTCTTTAGGTGCCTCTGCTCGGTTTCGCAGGTAGGCGGTAATATCCTGCAGTTCCATGCGCACACTGGGGCGCTCACCCTTGGCTCGAAGCTGATCGGCGCGCGGCGACGGCGAGTTTGCAAAAGATTTGCTGCTGTCGGAGAAAGGCTCGGACGGACTGGCGTTCTCCGAGCCCAGAGGAAAATCCACGGTGGGTGTGTCCTTGTGGTTGGGGGCTGCATTTTCCAAATTCCGCTGCACGGCATCGACCAGTTCTGCCGTGCCGGTGTCCACGACATCCAACTGCAGTTTTTCAATAATGCGGTTTGCTTTGGATGCATCGTCCTGCAAGATAGCAATTTCAATGTGGTCGGGATCCATCTTGTCGCGGATGGGACAGAACAGCAGCCCGTGGGATTTTGCGGCACGGGCAAAGGCGCGCATATCGTACTTGTCCACCGTGAAAAATTTCAGAGGCTTCTGCTCTTTCAGCAGCCGGATAAGATGTGTTTTACCGTGCGTCTTTTTACTGTCATGCAGCACGGCTTGGGCAAAGATAAAGAAGTTTTTCGCAGCGGTGCCGGAGATACGCAGAGCAAACTCCGCGCCCTCCAGCGAGTAGCGGACGACCTGATCCGCAGGTTCGGAGCCGTAATTCATCTGGCGTCACCGTCCTTTTCTTTGGGCACGGGCAAGCGGCTGAACGAGTCCACACCGGGGATGAGGGCAAGACTGCGCCCGCAATCCCAATTCATGTGGATCTGTCCGGCATCATCGATGAAATCAACGGTTCCCATAGAGCCGGGCGGCACAGCCATTTCATCTTCCATGCAACTGAGTTGCAGTCGCGTGCCGGGCGGGTACTTGCGGCGAAGGTGTTCGATGTAGTCTTTGTTTGAATAATTCATATACATCCTTCTTTCTCGAATTATTTGGATTCGATTCCAAAAAGTGCGTGACATTTTACACTTTTTGGCGTATACTATCATTAAAAGCTGCGGAGGGTTTATTATGCGAATTACCAGAACTGAATACCTGAATAAACTGATTGCGTTTAAGGACAAGCAACTCATCAAGGTCGTAACAGGTATCCGCCGCTGCGGAAAGTCTGTTTTGATGGAAATGTACCAAGATTGGCTGCTGCAGAATGGCGTCGAACAAGACCAAATTATTGCCATCAATTTTGAGGATATGGATTTTGAGGAACTTACCGACTATAGAAAACTGTACGCTTACCTGAAAGACCGTCTTGTTCCCGAAAAGATGACTTACATTTTTCTGGATGAGATACAGCACGTCACGGATTTTCCTAAAGTGATCGACAGCTTGTATATCAAGAAAAATGTAGATATATACGTCACAGGTTCCAATGCCTATATGCTGTCCAGTGAAATAGCCACCCTTATTTCCGGGCGCTATGTGCAAATCGAAATGCTGCCGCTTTCTTTTAAGGAATATATGCAGAGTACCGGCAGTATGGAAGATCGCGGAATAAAATATACCGAATATCTGGAAAACAGCTCCTTTCCCTATGCGCTGGAACTTAAGGGGCATCCGAACGAGATTCGGGATTACTTGGATGGCATTTTCAACACGATCGTCGTAAAAGATATTTTGACACGAAGAAAGATCCTCGATCCGTTGATGTTGAAAAGTGTACTGCGCTATGTTTTTGACAACATCGGCAGTCCGCTTTCCTCCAAGAAAATTGCAGACACCCTGACATCCGAAGGACGAAAAGTTGATGTAAAGACCGTCGAACGCTATCTTGATGCGCTGATTGAAAGCTACATTATCTATCCCGCACAGCGGTATAATGTCAAGGGTAAGCAGTATCTGAAAACCTTGGGAAAATACTATGTCGTAGATATCGGTATGCGATTTATGCTGCTTGGCAAACGCAATACAGACGCCGGGCATATTCTGGAAAATGTTGTTTATCTGGAACTGCTGCGGCGCGGTTATGACGTGTATGTCGGAAAGGTCGATTCTTTCGAGGTCGATTTTGTGGCAATGAACGGCAACAATACCTTCTATTACCAAGTAGCGCTTTCCGTTCGTGATGCGGACACCCTGCAGCGGGAGCTGCGACCCTTGCTGTCCATCCGCGACCACTACCCCAAATATATTCTTACGATGGACGATGATCCGGAGGAACAGTATGACGGCATTCGCCGCATCAATGCACGGGATTGGCTGCTGGGTCTTACAGATTAACGTGTTGTAATATCGGGGCGGCGGTCACGCACGCGTTCCTGTTCTTGTTTTTGCTGTTCGGCGCGGTCACGGCGGGCTTCGGTGAGGTGCTGCTGCACCTCGATTGAATGTTCTGCAATTTTTCGGCAGAGGCGTTCTTCTTGGCGAAGCTTCTTTAGGACGGTGTTGACCGATTCATGCTGCGATTGTACATCATCGGTTTTGGGTAGTTGTTTACGCTTTGTCTGCAACTGCCCAATTTCTGTTTGCAGGGCTTTTCGGTGAGTTTCCAGCTGCTCCAGCGTGTCAATGTTGTGCTTGGATAGGAACTCCATCTGCCGGATGCGCTGGTCTAACTTGTAAGCATCCTGCCGCACGGCATAGCTGGAGCGGCTCGGCTTGCGGGGCAGCGCGCCCAATTCGTACAGGTAACGATAATACAGCGCCCGCAGCCCGGTCAGCTTGCGATGGGGCTTCTTTCCGCTGTGCAGACGGCCATGTTGGATTGTTGGTGGATTTTCCACATAAGGGCGGTAGCTTCGTGGATATAGGATGCGCGTCTGGATTGCTTCTGGAGTGTACCGCTTGCCCAGCGTTTTGAAGCGAACAAAGCGCTCTTTTCCGGGCGGACGCAAAACGGGATACTTGCGTCCCATGCGGACTTCATAGCCTTTGCGTTCCAGCACAGTAAGAAATTGCCGCCATGTAAGGCTTTGTTGAATTGCTTCGTCCACATCCCTCCGAATAGCCGTGCGCCATGTTGGCTGACCGTTTTTCTCCGCCAACCATTCGGCGTAGGGCTTTGCCACATGATTAGAGTTTTCGGTGTCGATGACGGACAGCTTATATTTCCGGCAAAGTTCATCTGATACCGCGCGGATTTCCATCACATAGCTTTTGCCGTTGCTGTGGTATTTTTTGCCGTCTATCCGGCTGACCGAGTTCCAGACAATATGCGAATGGATATGCCCGGTGTTCAGGTGTGTGCCGATGACATATTCATACCGTCCGCCCAGCACACGGTCTGCAAGTTCTTTTGCAATCCGGTGCGCAAGTTCCGGTGTGACCTCGCCTGCAGCAAAACTTTGTACAAGGTGGTATCCCCGCACACCGCCCAGCTTATGCCAGCGCTCCTTGGTTTGGCGCATATCGGCAAAGGCGGTTTCCAGCGTGCAGGCATACGAGCTTTCAAAACAGGATTGCTCTGTTTTGTCGCGGTTGGCAGCATAATCAAGTGCATCCTGCAAAGATACCGCCGTGGTCTTTTCTTTGTTCATCACATACTTCACCGCCCGATCCAGACGGCGGACAGGGATCACGGATGTGTAAGCCATATTTCATAGAGCCTCCTAGTAGTTTTCTTTTATTTCGTGCCAGACTTCCTTGGCGATGCGCGTCATCTCGTCCACGCTTTGCTGCCCCGCCACGCCCGTGCTGTTGGCGCGGTGCGCAAGCTGGTTTGCGTTGTTGCACAAACCGGAAATTTGCCGCACAAGTTCCGTATGATGTGTGCAGGGACGGGGATAGATTTCTTTGCCCAAGATTAGGGAGCGCAGGTATTCCTCGCGCGAAAATCCACTTATTTTGACCTGTTCACAAAGATGGCGGTACTCGCGCTCGTTCAGCCGCAGCGGAATCACATGACCGCGTCTGCGCATTGCGGGGGTTTGGGGATCACCCCAAAAGTGCGTTTGGATATCCAAACGCTATGCTTGCCAAACACGCCCCCCAGCGCCATTCATGACACAAGGTCGTCGCCCTCCGAAACGGCTTTCTTCAAACCGTCCAAGGTTGTGACAATACGGTTGTATTTCTGTGCCAAGCCGATCTGCGCGTTGGTGGTAGCATCCTGATTGCGGCTGCAGACCACCAGCATCGGGCAGCGCAGCAGCTTATCCCTCACAATGGCGGTGTACTCGCTGCGTTCCACGGCATCTTCCAGCACCAAATACTGGCTGTCCTGCAATTTGGGGCATACAGGCAGGTAGCCCAGCAGGTACACCTCGCGGCAATAGTTGCGGAGATGTTTGGAGGTCGCACCCTCGCTGGCGCAGATAAAAGCCCAAGGTCGTTTCATTTTCGTGTTTCCTTTCTGAATTTCGGGAGTGAATCAGATTTGATTCACTTTTTTTAAGTTGGCGGTCAAAAGTGAATCAGTTCTGATTCACTTCGGATTCAAGGGCAGTTTTCAGCCGTTCTGCACTGCGCCTGAAGTAGGCATCCGACATTTCAATGCCGACAGCCTCATAGCCTTCCTGCACAGCGGCCAGCACGGTGGTGCCCGCCCCGGCAAAGGGGTCAAGGATGCGCCCGCCCGCCTCGCAGATCTGCACCACATCCCGCATAAGCTGCAAGGGCTTCTCGGTTACATGGATGCGGTTCTGGGGGTTCGGGTAACGGAACACGCCCGGCAGACACCCAACATTTCTCTCAAGCGGCATTTTACCGTTGGATCCCCACACAATGTACTCGGACTGCTGGCGAAAGCGTCCTTTCTGCGGGCGGCTGGCGACTTTATCCCACACGGCTACACCGCGCCAGGTCCAGCCTGCCCACTGCAAAGCCAGCGTCATGGCGGGCAGCTGCCGCCAATCGATGAACAGGCAGACAGGCGCGCCGGGCTTGGCAATGCGGCGGGCATCCTGCAGCCATGCAGCCGTCCAGAACATCCAACTCAGCTGATCCATCTGGTCAGAATCGAAGTCGGGCAGCGCCTTTTCCTTGCTCATGCTGCTGTACTTTTCGCTGGTGCTGCGGTTCTTGGTGGTCTGGCTGCTGCCGCCGCTGGCATAGGGCGGGTCGGTGATGATGGCATCGAAGCTGTTCGGTTCAAACTGGCGGATAATTTGCAGGGAATCCCCGTGCAGGATCGACCAGCGGTCACCGCCGCAGTGTTCGGGCATCCGGAAATCAGGGTTGAGAATGTTGAGTTTGTCTGGAGTGTTCGTCAAAGGCATCCTTCTTTCTTATCGTTCAAAATCATTGCTGCGAGGTTCTTTCGGGGGTGGTGTGCGGCTGGCTGTCTGCACAGAAACACGGTCATCTTCGAGTACAAAGCAGTCCTGCGTCCTGTTGTCGAGCTTGGTACCGGGCAGAACAACGGCATTGCCGCGGCAGACTACATTGCCGGAGATTTCGCCATATACACGGGCGCTGCCGTCAATGATCGGTGCGCACAGGGTCTGCTCATCCTGCCGAATCACGGCATACCCGCAGACACAGCTTTTTCCCATAATGACCCCGCCGCAGACGATGGCATCATCCTGCACAGTGGCATTTCCCGTTACGGCGGCGTTCTTTCCGACATAGGCATTACCTCTTGCAACGGCGTGATCTGTAAGGACTGCATCGCCGCAGACAACTGCATTTTCACAGGCGATGGCATCCGCTGAAATCCACGCGCGACCATCTTGGTCGAGGTTATCGCAGCTTTCCACATAGCCGCCGAGCATCCCGGCAAGGACATCCTCGGTCAGATCCGTCACCGCGCGGATGCGGTGCAGGTTGGGATTGTCGGGATGGGCAATGTCGGTGATCTCATATTTCTTCATCTGGCATCACCCCGGTCACGCTTGGGCGTAGGGCTGGGCGACAGCTCGGTTTCCACATACTCGGAAACGATGCTGAGTGCTTTCTGGTAGCTGTCGCAGGACATAACGCGGTCACGCATTTCTTTGGCTTTGTCACCTTGCCCGCTGCTTTTCAGCAGCCGGGATGCGCGATCCATGATGGCGAAAATGTTGCCGTCCTGCCCAATCAGCTGCATCTTGGGCTTCTTCGGGCGGTTCAGCAGTTTTTTGAACTCTGTCATATCCGGCACATCGCGTTTCAGTTCAAAATCGTGATCCTGCCAGAAATGGACATACAGCTTGCCGTCCCCAACATCGATTTCCCGCTGCTCAAAGCCCTCGCCCCAGCCGTCGCTGTACTGACCGGAAATATATGCGCAGAACACGGCCTGTTCCTCGGCGGTAAGCGGTGCGTCCGTATCGACCCACAGGGAGCCGACCAGTTCACCGTTCACCTCGTCCACCGTGGGAACGGCGCGAACGACCTTGCGGCGGACGGAATCGTCCTCACTGTAATATCGCATCAGGTCGCCGTAAAAATCTTTGACATCCTCGTAGATGGCATCGCGGATAACATCGCGGTAGCCGGCCAGTTCTTTACCAGTGTAAGGGATACCCTCGTATTCGCTGTAGTCATCGCCCAAATCCTCGGTGTCATTCGGGAAAAAGTCCGCAGTCAGCGGAGAATAAAATTTCATCTGCAAATCATGTCACCTCTTTCCGCCGCACAGGTCATGGTCGATCTGCGCGGCATAGTAGTTTTCTATCGTCAGCGGCGCATTGTAGAGCGCCGCCAGTAAGTATTGCTTGATGTTTCGGATGCGGGGCGGGTTGTCCTTGAGGCAATCCAGAACATACTGGATGTGTTCTGCGCCCAATTTTAGGAATCGAGATTTTACAACTTCGGCAGGCATTTCCTCACCCGAAATGCGGATAGCAGCCCGTTTGGAACAAACCACATCCAGCATCAACTCCACCAGTTCATCCAATCGCATCGTATCCATCGGGTTATTCTGCGCCAAAATCGGATACTCGATATTTTTCAGCAGCAGGGCGCGGTACTCTGCCCGCTGGCCCGTCGCGCGGATAGGATTCGATACGTTATTTGTTTCTTCTTTATTTATTTCTTTAGTATTTAATTGTGCAGGATTTTCCTGTACAGGTTTTTCCCGTTTAGGCTCTGCCTGTTTTGGTTGGGCACACTTAGGCGCAGCTTCTTCGGGACCCTGTTCCGGGGGCTGCGGCTGCTCTAAAACCGTGTACTCCATACCGCGCATCTGACCGTTCTTGTCGCGGATGCGGCGGCGGATAATATACCCCGCCGCTTCTAACTCGCGCACGGTGGCACACACGCTGTCCACGCCCTCTTTGCAGATGGACGCCAGCCCTCGCGTGGTATAATCCCAATCTTCAGGCAGAGACAGCATCAAAGATAAAAGCCCTTTCGCCTTGAGCGAAAGAGCTTTGTTGCGCAGATGATGGTTGGACATAATGGTATAATTTTGCGTCTTTTGTACACGGAACACAGCCATAACGATTTACCTCCTGTTTATGCCCGATAAGTGGGCGAACGATTTCTAACTTTCATGTTGATCTCTCTCTATCGGCAAACTGCGCGGTGGGCGACAGTTCTTGCCATTCGATTGTTTTTTGCCATATCAGCGTAATCTCCATTCTCGATGTTGGGCGGCAGGTCATGCACGGTGTAGCGGTCCGCGTAGATTTTCTGGATGCCGACACTCGCCATGCGCCCCTTGGCGTCGTTGTCCAACCGCAGTTCTATCGTGGTGATCTCCGGGTGCTGGCGCAGAAATTCCTGCAAGGCCAGTGGCTCCTTGCCGGAGGACGAGACCCCGCCCAGCGACAGACGGTACTTGTCCGCAGCATCGCCGTAGAGCGTCATCTCTGCCATGGCATCTATGGCAGCTTCAAACACGGCAACGGTGGTGCCGGGCTGCATCGGCGGGATGCAGAATCCGTACTGCTTCTGACTGCCGGGAGCCTCGCGCTTGAACGGTTTCCCATAGTCATAAATACCGCGCAGAGCCGCATATTTCGGCACGCCCTGCGGGTCTTTGCCCAAGAAAACGCAGTTGTGATATTCTGCACTTTCGTACAGAATTTTTCTCTCAATGCAGTAGCGAATCGTGGGCAGTGAGATGCCGCGCCCCAGCAAATACCGCGTTACGCGGTCATTATTCAGCGCAGGGTTCGGCAGACGGAACGACGGGCGCTCGCGCTCCACCGCCTCATGCTGCACGGGGATGTACATCGGGCTTTCCTCGCACAGCAGCTGCACCGCCTCTACGAACGGTACACCTTCCACATAAATCAAATATTTCAGCGCTGACTTGCCGCCGATGTCGCGGCTTTTCCAATGCCACACACTGGATTCGCCGTTTATCTTGAAGCTGTCATGCTCCGCAAGCTGGTACTCGCCCCGCGCACTGCTTTTCACCAGCGAATTGGGTCTATACCGCCGCAGAAATTCTATCGCCGTCATCCGGTTGGCGGCATGAATCTGTTCTTTGCTGACGCGCGGCAATTACACAATGTAAGCGGCGAGGTCGCTCATATGCTCAACATTTTCCCACGGAAAATCCTCGCGTCCGAAGTGACCGCCCGCCGCCGTGCGGCTGTAAATGGGGTTCAGCAGGTTCAACTGCTTGATGATGCCCGCAGGGGTCAGGTCATACGCCTTGCGCACAGCGGCCGACAGGCAATCATCCTCGCAGGGGCCACCTGTGCCAAACGTATTCACATCCACCATGACAGGCTCTTTCTCCCCGATGGCGTAGGCCAGCGTGACCTGACAGCGCTGGGCAAAGCCTGCCGCGACGATATTTTTGGCAATGTACCGCGCCATATACGCGCCGCTGCGGTCCACTTTGGTGGCATCCTTGCCGCTGAACGCACCGCCACCGTGGGGTGCAAATGTGCCGTAGCTGTCCACCATAAGCTTGCGCCCGGTCAGACCTGTATCGGCATCCGGACCGCCCTGCACAAACTTACCGCTGGGGTTCAGGATGATTTCCGCGTCATCGGCGGGCATACCGTCAAAGGCCAGCGGGAACACATACTCGTCCAGCAGATCCGCCAGCTTATTGATGTCGGTGTCCTCCTTGTGCTGGACAGAAACGACCACTGTGGTGATGCGCACAGGCGTGTCGCCGTTGTATTCCATCGTGACCTGCACCTTGCCGTCCGGGCCGATGTCGGGGATAACGCCGGTCATGCGGGAGATTTCCAACAGCGTTACAAGGCGCTGCGCCGCCACCACAGGCATGGGCAGATATTCGGGCGTTTCGTTGCAGGCGTAGCCAACCATAACCCCCTGATCGCCCGCGCCGAGGGTGTCCTCGTCCTCTCCCTCAGCCAATTCCGGCTCGACAGCGTCCGCAATGTCGGGGCTTTGGTCGTGGATGTAGCAGTCGATTTGGTACGCCTTCGGGTCATAGCCGACATCCCGCAGGGTGTCGCGGACGATGTTGAACACATCCGGCTTAGCGCTGGTCGTGATTTCACCCGCCACGATAATGTGACCGTGGGTTGCCATGACCTCACAGGCCACGCGGCTGGCGGGATCATGCTGCAGACAGGCGTCCAGCACGCTGTCGGCAATAAGGTCGCACAGCTTGTCGGGATGACCGCGCATAACGGATTCTGCGGTGTAAAAACGGGGATGCTCGTTTTCCTGCATGGTTTCGGTATTTTCAAAAATGTCGTTCATTAGTTCTTCTCCTTGCTTGTCGGATGATTTCGGACAGAGAAAAAAGCCCGCAGGCGGGCTGCGGGCTAGGATGGTAGTATTCATATCAGCGCTCCTGTTCTTGGTGCGGGGGCTGCCTTGTTGCCTGCATGAATTGAGCGTAGCCTTCCGGCGTAGTGTGTTCCACACACAGGGTCTTGCCCAGCAGGAAAAACAGCTGCGGATCGTGGTACAGTTCCTCGTAGCGCTTCATCTGCTGCGGGGTAAGGTCAGTAAAATCGTTGCTGGTCAGCCCGCAGACGAAAAACGTGCCATGGATAATGTCATAGTCGCCCCGCATACGGTTCAGCGGCAGGTTTTCTGTAATGCCGTTATCGTTGCAGACGATACAGGCGCTATCCCGCCAAGGGTACACGGCCTCGATGGTGCCGCCGACAACTGCCTGCTCGGCTTCAAGGGTGTGTTCAATGTCTGCTTCGCGGGGGTATTTTCCGGGTTCAACGATCAGAACTTTCATCGGCATCCTCCTCATCAGAAGTTTCTTTCGGCGCATTTTTCTGCTTAACGGTCAGCAGCACGATACCTGTCGCAGACGCAAGGAACACGACTACAATAGTCAGCAGCGGGAAACCATCTCCTGTCTGCGGGAGGGTCTGCACCTTATGCGGCGTAGGCGTAGGTGTAGGCGCAGGGGTTGCAGCGGGCGTCGGCTGCGGTGTGGGAGCAGGGGTTGGTGTTGGCGTGTCCTCGCGGGGCGTAGCTTCGTCTATCATCTGAATCAGGCGTTTGTCGGCGCGTGCCCATTCGGCATCGGCATTTTCGCGGACGAACAGAGAAATCACATCATCCACAGATTCCAACTTGAACTGCACCGATTCGGCAATTTCAAAGCCAGCCGGGGCGGCATCCTCGGTCAGGGTGTAGATGTACTCCTTGTTGCCATCCGACAGCTTGAGGAAATCATCCAAGATGGGAACACGATGCGTTTTGTAGTCGGTTGTCCAAGTGTCGACGACCTCATCATTCGCATCACGGATCGTCAGCGTAGCACCCGGCAGCAGATTACCCGCAATGTCCGTTTTGTCTATGTCAAGTACAGGTGCGTCCTGCATAATGACGGTGGCATCGTCGAGTTTTACCCAATCATCGTCGGATTTCACATATACCTCATTGACCTGCTCTGTACCGTTCTGCACCAGCTTGAACACGATGCTTTCGGCTTCGGCGTAGCCGTCCGGGGCGCGTTTCTCCGTCAGGGTGTATTCCTTTTCCAGCTCCAGACCTCGCACGGTGTGCGGCGTTTTTGTGGAAGTCCAGCCCTCGACCAGATTGCCGTCAGTATCACGGATTTCCAGCTTTGCACCGGGCAACTCCTTTCCGTTGGTGATGTCCTGCTTGGAAATGTCTACACCGGTGCGCAGGTTGGTGTTCGTAGCGTCCACGACCTGCCACGCGATTTGCTGACCCTCGTAGGTGAAGGTAACTTCCATAGGGGTGCTGTCCAGCAGGTAACCCGCAGGGGCGGTGATTTCCACAATGCGGTATCTGCCGCTGTTGCCGGAATCCGGATAAGTTTTTGCGCGGATGGGAATGTCCACATTAAACCAAGTAAAGCCGCTTTCGTTGGTGGGGCTGCTTTCTGCCAGCTTTGCACCGGCGTCCAACAGTTTTGTACCGTCTGCGGAATAAATGTCATCCACGGTGTAGAGTTCATACACCGCGCCGGGCAGATAGGTCAGAGCCTCTCGATCTTGCTTGTAAATGCCTACACCGATTTTGCTGACCTTATCGCCGGGCTTTTCGGGCGTGGGCAGCACCCGCGCATTTTCAAACACAAGTGTCTGCCCATTTTTGTGGGCAGACGAGGCGTCCTTGACATTCACAATGCTGTACGAACATTTCTTGTCGCCGTCCTGTTCATGGCTGACAATAGTTTTCGCCAGCACAATGTCGTTTTTCTGGTTATCCCAGCCAAATTCCACCGTGTAACTCTGCTGGGTCAGCACAAAACCATACGGTGCTTGAACCTCGGTAATGGTGTACTTGCCCAAGGGGAGTGTAACTGTCACTTCACCCTTGGTGCCATCATGGGTGATTTTCAAGAAATCATAGGTTGCCTGTGTACGGGTGGGGCTGAATGTTACTTCATCCACCTGCCCCTTCGCGCCGGTGGTAACAGTTGCCACCAAATCGCCGGATTTGTACCAGTAGGTGCCTTGGCGGTCGGGTGTGGCAATGTCGGTTGCAGCGTGGATTTCGTACACCGCGCCGGCGAGGTTGTCCTGCGTGTAGATGAACTGTCCATCTTGGTAGTCGGTCAGCACATTGCCCAGCTTACGAATGGTAAGCTGACCGAGCGTTTCGTGGTTGCAGTATTTCTCCGTGACGATGTACTCGTCCATGTCGTTGGTGGCATTGCCCACGACCTGCCAGACGCGGTCAGACTTGATTTCAAATTCCACCGAGTAGGCAGGATCGTTGAAATAACCTTCCGGGCCTTGTAATTCTTCAATCAAATATCTGCCCAGCGGCAGTTTTTCGGGTGCTTTCATAAGACCGTCTGCATCGGTGTAGAACACATCCGTTTTCTTGGTGGCGCTGCCGCTGGCGGGGTCGATCATGGAAATGCGGGTTTTGCGGTCTTTCTCATCCAGCCGATACAGCGCAAAGGCTGTGTTTGCAATTTTGACCGCCTTGCCGGTTTCGGTGTCGGTCTTGATGAGCTGCAAATAGCCTTCCAGTTCCTCGTCCAGCACATTAAAAGTCATATAATCGTTGCTGGGGGTGGTGACGCTGCCCGCAGGAATCGTGAATCGGCTCTGCGGGCTGTTGGCGTCCACTGTCACGATGAACGGGTCGCACTGGAACACATCCTTGGGGATGGTCGTTTCCATGACAAGGTATTGCCCATAGGGCAGCCCCTCAACGCGGAAGATGCCCTCATCGTTGGTGAACATTTCTCCCAGCCTATATTCAGCGGGCTGATCCGTGGGCATCCAGCCGTTACCCTTGCCGTTGGCGTAGTCGCCGTCTGCGGTCAAGGTCGCGTTATAGGCGTTGACCGTATCGGTGCTGCTCTCGAACATATTGGCAATGGCCTGACCTTCGGCGGTGAAATCGTACTTGAGCGTCAAATTATCGTAGTTATCCTTGCGGTAGGCGTCCAAAATGCTTTGTGCATCGTAGCTACCATCCGGGTTCTGCTTGAACTGCGCGGCCTTGCTCAGTTTAGAGATGCGATAAACGGTAAAGCCCGCACCTTCCAACTTCAGCGCCGGAGAGGGCTGGCCTGTGGTCGATACCAGTTTGTTCAGAGAAAACCCGGATTTCAGCACTTCGTCTTGGCTTTCCTGCTCGGCGTGGATGTGGTAGGTGGATTCATTGGCGTAGGTCAGCGTTTTGTAATGATTGACCTCATCGCAGAGGTAGCCTTTGGCATAAGACAGATAGTAGCCGTCCCACGCCTTGCTGCCGTTCAGCTTGCGGCTCTCGGCTACGGCGGAATACTGGTTTTTGTAGATGTAGTCGGTGTACTCGCCGCCCTTGGTGGCAAGGCTGCTGTACTTGCCGGTGCGTTCCAGCTTCTTGTTTAGTTGCGGATACTTTCCGGTAACATACAGCTTGCCGTTTCCGTCAATGGGCAGCACCAGCCCGGTGGCACGCTCGACCAGATAGTAGCGGCCCATGTACAGGTTGCCAAACGCCAGTTTGCCGTCATTGATTTGGGCGGAAGCCACAAGTCGGTCTTTCTGCAAGATGGGCAGGTAATCCGTATCCCAGCCGCCGTTGGTTAAAACCGTGGTGTGCCAGATGGGTTGACCGTTGACATCCGTGATTTTGCTGTAGTCCACAATGCCGGTCACGCCGTCCGGGTGCGTGATATTCTCGGCGGCGTACAGATCGTACACAGCACCTTCCAGCGTAGTATCTCCGTTTCTGCCCGCAGCCAGATACCGCGCGGCGTCCAGATCCACTTTTGTCAGCATGATATTGCCGAGAACGCGGTCGTTCTGCATCTTGTCGGCATTGGCGTGCATGGTGTAGGAATCTTCGTTGTTGGCAATGCCGGTGGGGTCTGTGGCGTAGGTCTTGTCTGCATTGCGGATGCCAAAGGTGATAGTTACGATGCCCTCGCCGGTGTCGATGAGGGGACCGCCGCTGTTGGCCGTGGTAATGTCAGCGTTATAATCCGCGTTTCCCAACCAAATCGTCTGGGCGTCCAATGCTTTGGTGATTTCAAAGGCATACGCCCGCTTGCCGAGAACAGAGCCTGCCGCGCCGGGAGTGTTCACATCCGTCCAATCACCGTAGTACCCGCTGGGTGCGCGGCTCTCCACGATGACGAACTTGCCCTCGTTGCGCTGGGTGTAATAGATATTGTCAGAACCATTGGCATAATTGCTGTGGTTTATGACTTTATAAGTGCCGCCACTCTGGCGCTCGACTTTGTACCGGTTGTATCCGCCAAACGGGATATAGCACTGCCGAACGGTGTCCCACTCAAAAATCTTAAACTCGGCATCGCCCTTGATGCGCTGCTTGGTTTCACTGTCGATTTTGTCAATGCTGACTTTTACCGACCACTCATCGTTTTTCATCGGGTAGTCGTTGCTGCTATTGGCAGAAACCGTAATGGTCTGGTGGCTGCCCAGCGCACCGGGTGTAGAATCGAAGCCATGCGGGATAGTGATCTCATCGTAGCTGAATGTAATATTGGCAAGCTGCGCCCGCGCCGAGGCAATAGCGGCATCTACCATGCCCTGTGCTTCGTTCTGCAGCTGCCCGATAGCCGCATTCTTGGCGGCTTCGGCAGCAGCGTCTGCTTCGGCTTGGCTGGTGAACGGTCCTTCCTGCCCGCTGAGCGTGCTGGTGCTGGTCTTGGACACCTCGTAGTGAACCGTCCATGTGGCAGAACCATCGCCGCCGTTGAGGTGAAAACTGTCATCCTGTGTGTGACCGCTTGTGGTAATTGTTTGTGCCCCGGCAGGACTCATCTGCCAATTGCCGCCGTCCACGCTGCCGCCGGTCCGGCTGGGCGTAAAGGTAATGGCCGCGCCGTCCACCTTTTCCAGCGTGTTCAGCTGAACCTTGTCGGTGTTGACAGTGAATGTCAGATCAAAGCTGCCGCTGGCACTTTGCGCAGGAGCTGTCCATGCAGCGGAATAGTACTTCGGTTCCGGAACACTCGGCACATCCGGGATCTCAGTGCCGCCCGCAATTTCTTCACCGACCAGTGCCACAACCTGCCACGCATACCCTGCGGGCGGGTTATAGATGTAGGTGTAGTAGCCGTTTTCCCCGGACTGTGCATCTGTACCGTTTATGAGTTCTTCTGCAGCAGCAATATAGGTCTGCGCCGCGTAGCTGTCGGGATAGTTTTCCATGATCCACTGCTGGGTTTCATCGTAAAGGCTGCCAAGGATGTCCGGCTGTTCTTCACAGCCTTCAGGATCATCTTCAAGGCTTGCCACAACAGGACGATCATCCAGCATATCGAGACTCAGCTGGCCAAGACCGCCCCAGATGTTGACCTGGTTTGCATAGTGGTTGCCCGGCGTATACTGGCCGGGTTCAAGGCGGGACACATGAGAGAAGCTGTAGGTGGGGCAGCCCTTGGGCTGGCCGTTCAGACCGTGGCTGCAGCAGTAGGCTTCCTGACCGTTGAACCAAATCAGCCATGTGCCGCCCTCTTTGGCGATGCTTGTGATTTTTCCGGTGGTATACGGCGGAGTTGGTCCTGCAGCATAGGCGGCAATGCTGTCATCGCCGGTGTCGGCATACATCTGTGTGGGTGCAGCATCCTCGCTGATCTGTACATGGATAGCTTTTGACTGCGAACTGCCGTCCGAATCCGTATAGACAAGCTGCGTCGTAAAATCGGCAGAGGCTTTTACATACAGGCCGGTTGCTGCCGCCGATTGCTCTGAGTATGTCTGGTGCAGGATTTCAGTCTGCTCCTGCTCGTCTGCCGGGATAGGCTCATAATCGGTGGAGCGGTAGCTTAAAAGCTCTACACCGTCCGGCAGTATGATTTCAGATACCGCACCGTCTGCCGGGTATTCGACCTGCGCCAACAGCGGAACAATGGCATAGTCTGTGCCGGGGGTTTTGCCGATTGTGACCGTGTTCTCATCTGCGTTCAGCGCATCGGCATCCATATGGGCATCTACGCCGTCATACAGGTCAGAAACCCACGCGGAGATACCGATTTTTGTCTCGCCGGTTGCCACGGGCAGACCCATGCTGCCAAGGTAACTGCCGGTAGGCGCGTCTGGCAGATCGTCGTACAGATTTTCAGTGATCTGCGAAAGATTCGGTGTCGGGACATTGGCTTCAGCGGTTTCCTGTGTGGCGGCTTCGGCTGTCTCCGGCGTGGCAGGGGCATCCTCTGCAAAAGCGGGCAGCGCTGCGCCCAGATTTGTGAGCGCAATCCCACCCGCCAGCAGCAGCGACAAGCCCTGCTTTATTCTGTGTTTGTTTTTCATACTGGTTCTCCTTTTGTTGCAAAAGAAAAAGCCCGCTGCGGGTTGCAGCGGGCTTGGTTAGCGTTCGGGAACGTGTTTCTTAGGGACCGGCGCGGCTCTGGCCTTGTAGGCTTTGCGGTATTTTTCGTCAGCATCATAGAACTGCTGCGGAGAAATACCGGCGTCCAGACACCCCTGCATGACAACCGCATTGTAGCGGCTGCTGACCGGGAGCAACTGGTCGCGGTACGGCGCATTCATCGTGTAAACCATGATTTCGTGCGGTGCGCCGTCGGCATCCGTGACCGTCATGGTTTCCTTGTCATAGAATGTCGGGTAGCCCTCGTAGCAGTCAAGCTGGGATTCGTCATGGTCGGTGACAGACCAGATCAGTCCTTCAACGCTTGCGCCCTCTTTGGGCAAAATCGTCAGGTAGCCGCGCCGGAAAGCCAATTCATAGCCATCCAGCTTGGCAGTGCCTACCACTGTCGCTTCGGGGCAGCGGTAGGCCATCTGTTCAAAATTCAGATTGGAACCATAGGCAAAATATTCTTTTCTCGACATTTCTTCTCCTATCTGGTCTCGCCTGTGCGGGGCCGTGGTTGATTGCTGGGATACAGCGACTTGTCGTGCCGCCACGCCTTGTCACCGGGCAGATTTTTCAGCAGGTGCATCCGAACATTTTTGTACTCAGGACCAATCAGCCCCAGCCGCAGCAGAAAGGTGCGGAAGGTGAACGCCGGATTATCCCCGATGGGCGTTTTCCGGAACTGCGTGTACTTCTGGTTAATTGCCTGTGCGGAAATTGCCATAGCCAGAACAATATTCGCTTTGACCTCGCCCGCATGGAGCGTGGAGTTGAACAGCCGCCACTCGACTGTGCCATGGTAGAACACCGAATGCAGGTTCAAGGCGTGATACCGGCTCTGGTGGTAGTGATAGTCGCTGCCGTCCCGCCCGCGGTACCAGCGGTCTTTCAGCTGATCCATACTCGCGCCGCTGGGCAGCTTGCGGATTTCTTCCAGTATCGGCTCATCCACCGCCTGACAGTAGCTGTCGATGCGGGCAGGGTTGACTTTGAGTGCTGCAAACAAAATATCCTCTTTGGAATACATGATAGAAAGTACATTCTTCAGACTTTGCGGCGTGTGCTTGCTTGCATCCACATGGACGTGCATACCGCAGCTGTCGTTTACGATGCCGCCTGCGCGGCGTAAGGAACGGACAACCTCCTGCAGCTTTTCCATCTCGCCGTATTCAAGCTTGGGGGAGTTCAGTTCAACCTTGTAGGTTTCCCCGATAAGAACAGATCGCCTACGGCATTCGGGATGGATGCTGCCGTCCCGGACGATTTTCCACTCTTTGCCGTCCAAATCTTTGACCCTGTAGGCATCGTAGCCACCGCCAGAATGCTCGGCGCAGGTGCCAAATAAGTCGGCTAGCGTTTGGGCTGCCGTGGCGCGGTTTATCCCGGTCAGTTCGATTTCACAGCCAAAATACTGGTCACGGAAATCAAGGGGCAAGCGCCTCACCCCGCAGTTCTGCGTCCATCTTGGCAATGCGCCGCCCGATGGCCTTTACCACGTTGACTGTTACACCGTTGCCTGCCTGCTTGTAGGCTTGATTGTCGCTTTGGATGGCAAGCACCGTGTCGATGCGGTCATCTGCCCAACCCTGCAGCCGCAGACATTCGCGCGGTGTCAGGCGGCGAATGCGACCCTCGCACAGAACACCGGAGGATTCCCCGCGATGCGTTCGGATACCGTTGCCGACTCTGGCGTTTACGCACCGCGCCACTTCTGTGACATTAGGGTCGGGGTTCAGGTCGATAAAATTCAGCGTTCCCTGCTGGCAGCCGGTGGTGAGGGTGTGGGCAATTTGCTTGCCCACCCGTCCGCGCCGACTGTTGACTGTGGCGTAACTCAGGTCGATGCTGTCACCGACCTGTGCCATCTGGTAGCCGGTTTTTGTGGCGCACTTGATCGGCACTCCCACCTCGTACAGCCCGGTCTTGCCGCCGAACCCGCCCGGATTGGCAGCCAGCGTACAGCTTAATCCTTCGGGGGAGTAGACGCGCTCCCCTTGGTGGCCACCGTGGGTTTGAATAAGAGAACTTCCTGCTGTTTCGGTGAAAGGAAATACTTTTCCTCTACATCGCTCATCAAGATATCCGATAATGTACACGCGGTTTCTTGACTGGGGGACGCCGAAATCTTTGCTGTTAAGGCATTGCCATTCCACACCATACCCCAGTCGGTCCAGCGTGTTGAGGATCGTCGCAAATGTCCTGCAGTGGTCATGATTGATGAGACCCACCACGTTCTCAAAAAACAAATACGGAGGCTTCCGGGCTTCAGCCAAGCGGGCCAGTTCAAAGAAGAGAGTGCCGCGCGGATCTCCGAATCCTTTTCGAGATCCTGCAATGCTGAAAGTCTGGCAAGGAAATCCGCCGCAGAGCAGCTGGAAGTCCGGCATGGTGCTAGGGTCGGCTTTTCGGGCATCTTCAATGAACCACTCTCCCTTCGTGTCAAACAGGGCGTTATAACTGCGGTTGGCGTATTTGTCGATTTCGCAGTGTCCTACGCATTCAAATCCTCCGGCACGAGTCAGTCCTTCGCGGAAACCGCCGATGCCGGAGAACATATCTATAAATCGAATCACCGATTCGATAACGAAAAAAGAGGCAACCAATGCTGGCTGCCCTTGCTGGTTAAGTATGTGATTTTCAGTATTGTGCATCTACCTCCATTTCGGTGCCATCTGGTTCGCCGGAGTCGACATCAGCGTTTTCCTCAGCAGCTTGCTCGGTCGTAATTCTTTCGTAGTCCTTTTCCGCTTCATCCAATTCTCTTTCAATGAGATGTACCAGAAACTCTTTCTGGCTCAGTTTGCGGTGATAGATTTGCTCGTACCTTGCAAGAAAGGTCTTGATGCGCTGGAGAAGTTCCTCGGATACCTGAAATGCCAATGTGCGTGTTGCCATGTTTCTGACTCCCTTCGGTTTCTCAAAAAATGTGGTTATGGCTTGCTCGATGAATTGCGATGTGGTGATGCCCTGTCGTTCCAGTTCATCTCTGATTTGCTGATGCAGGTCGTCCGGAATGGTGACGGTCAATTTGCTCATTTCAGCTTTCTCCTTTTATGCACCTAGTTTGTTGTTATAGTAAGCGGCCAGTTTTCCAAGATTGATGTACCACTTCACCCCGGACTGGAATGCGATGTCCGGATTTTCACGACATACTCGGCGAAGATAGTAAGGCGGAAGCTTCATGATTTCACTTGCCTGTTTGATACTGACAATTTGTGGCAGGACAATTTTTTCTACAACGCAACCCGCCGTCTGACGATCAAGCATACATTCGTTCATTTTACATTCTCCTGTTCTTAAGCTGAATTTGCAACCGCTTTTTGTCATTGATAAGTTGTTTTTCGATTGCAAAGCAAGCATATCACAAGTGCGATGACAAAGCTATTCACGAGAACCAACGATAATGAGATGCATAACTCGGCAATTATGCCCATAACCAACAATTTATGATTTTATGTTTATTACCACATGGTAATCACCACCTTAAAGTGAAGCTAAAAAGTTGATTGCGGAAGGCGGAATTATATCTGTTGCTCGGGTGCGAGGAATTGCCCCCGTCAAAGTGACTACCTGCAATTCCTCGCGCACCACCTTGCGGATGCTTTTCTCCAGCCTATCCGTCTGTTCTGCCGCAAGGA
>OIEF01000271.1_pt1 | contig 23454 bp, 5 predicted proteins | sample 1581721 | NCBI WGS metagenome assembly OIEF01 (sample SAMN01760908, study PRJEB22395) | human gut metagenome
GTTCTGGAGCTGTCCGATAAGATCGTCGAAGAAAACGGTCTGACGGCGCTCATGATCACCCACAACATGAAAGACGCCATTGCCCACGGCAACCGGCTGATCATGATGAACGAGGGACACATCATCCTCGATATTGCGGGCGAAGAAAAGAAAAAGCTGACGAAGAAGGACCTTCTCGACCGCTTTGCCGCGCTGGCAGGGCAGCAGGGAATAATTCCCGCAACATTGCACTTTGAACGGCCCAATGCACAGATCGATCTGACCAATAGTCCGTTTTACATCAACACTACCTGTCAACCGTGGCAACCGGAAAGCGGCATCCGTCGCGCGGGCGTCACCTCGCTTGGCATGGGCGGCACCAATGCCCATGTTGTGCTGGAACAAGCGCCAGCCGTTGACTTGCAAGCGCGAGCGCCTGTACCTGCCTACAGTATTTTGCCGTTTTCTGCCAAGACCGACAGTGCCTTATCCTCGGGGCTGGCGCGTTTTGCCGATTTTCTGCAACATGAATCGCTGCCGGATAGGCGGGATCTGGCGTGGACACTCTCACAGGGACGTAAAGCCTTCGCACATCGCGCCGCGCTCGTAACCAGAGATCTACATGCTGCCGGGACGCTGTTGCAGCAGGCCGCGACAGCGCCGTTTGCTCGTGGTGTAGCGCAGACACAGCTCGGGCTGGGGCTGTTGTTTTCCGGGCAGGGTAGCCAATATCAGCGCATGGGCCATCAGCTCTATCAGGTTTGGCCGGCCTACGCCGATGCCTTCGACCGTTGCGCGACGTTACTCGAGCGTGAATACCAACTGGATATCCGCCATGAGTTGTTCAGAGCAGAAGTCTCGTTAGCCCAAGGCGAACGCCTTGCGCAAACCTGCCTCACACAACCGCTGCTGTTCAGCGTCGAGTATGCCTTAGCCCAATTGTGGCTCAGTTGGGGAATCACGCCAACGGTAATGATTGGTCATTCGCTGGGCGAATGGGTGGCAGCGACGTTGGCAGGCGTGTTCTCTTTAGAGGATGCGTTGCGCTTGGTGGCGCGTCGAGCAGAGCTGATGCATCAGGCACCAAGCGGTGCCATGTTGATGGTGGCGCTGCCCGAAGCACAGATTCGCGCACTGATTACCGCCCCGCTGGCGATTGCCGCTGTTAACGCCCCTGACTATTCGGTTATCGCCGGGCCTACGTCGGAGATCCTCGCCGTCAGCCAGCGTCTGACGGAGCAGAACATCATCAACAAACGATTGCATACCTCTCATGCCTTCCACTCTAGCATGATGCAAGATGCGGCGCAGGCGCTACGTCAGGCATTTGAGAATGTACGACTGAACCCGCCGACGCTCACCATCATCTCTACCGTAACCGGCGCGCACGTCAGTGCCGACACTCTCACCACACCGGACTACTGGATTGAACAGATGCTGATGCCTGTGCAGTTCTCCGCTGCACTGCAAGAGGCGCAAGCTACATTTGATGTCGATTTTCTGGAAATCGGGCCAGGTGCCACCCTGACCCAGCTGACCAACGGTCATGCATTAGGTGATCGTCTCGCGTTCAGCTCGCTGCCAGCAGGTGCCCGCAGCAGCGATGAGCACAAACATATCTTAGATACCGTGGCAGCGCTTTGGGTGCGAGGGCATAACATCGATTTGTCTGCGTTTGCAGGTGAGCAACCGCGCCGTGTCTCTCTACCGACCTACGCCTTTGACAAAATCCGTTACTGGGTCGACAGTCCAGAAGAACAGAGGAGCGCCGTAACGCCGGTGGCGGACGCGGGAAGTGTCATCCCTAGCGAACCGTCGGTGCGCCGTCAGCCGCGTCCGGCGTTTTCGGTGCCTTACGCGGCTCCAGAGAGCAAAACGCAGCGCGGCTTAGTGGCGATTTGTGAAGCATTGCTGGGAATTGACGGCTTGGGCATTGACGACAACTTCTTCGAAGCTGGCGGACATTCATTGATGCTGGGCATGTTGCTGGCGCAGGTACAGGAACGGTTCGCCGTCACTCTTTCCTTTTTCGACGTGATGGAGGATGCCAGCGTGCGCGCGTTAGCGCAGTTGGTCGAGCAGGAGCAGCAGGATGATGGAGGGTCCGCACTTGCCGTGCTAGTTAACGACATGATTAATGAGTGACGTTGGCAAAAGTATTTAACACAGCGAAAAGGAAAGGACGGTCATGACGATACATCATGCCGCATTGGCGCGAATGTTACCGGCGGAAAAAAAGGAAAAGCTATTACGACAGTTGGCGCAATCAGGCGTGTCGCCCAGCCGCATTCCCATCATCAAAGCGGATCCGGCGCAGGCAATCCCGCTGTCGTTTAATCAGGAGCGGTTGTGGTTTTTGCAAAAATACGACAGTACCGCCACTAACTACAACCTTTATGTGGTGTATCGTTTGCATGGCGTGGTGGATATGCCGATGCTCACGGAGGCATTGCGCCATGTGCAAGCACGCCACGCCATCTTGCGTACCCGTATCATAGTACGTAACGATCGGCCTTGCCAGGTGATAGATGATGCGTCTTCGTTAGTTCTCGATACGGTCACGCTGGCAGCGCAGGCCCCAACTTCAGCGCTAGATGCGGTAATTCAGCAGGTGATAAACACCCGGTTCGATCTGGCACGCGGTCCTCTGTGGGGGGTAACTCAGATTATTCAACCCGATCAAGGTTGTCATTTGGTGTTTTGCGCGCACCATATCATCATCGACGGTATCTCGTTACGGCTATTGTTCGATGAGTTACAGCAGCAGTATGCTCGATTGCATGCTGGTAATGAAACGTCGCTGCCTCCGCCGCCGCTGCAATATGCCGATTATGCCTTCTGGCAGCGCGAATGGTTCCAGGATACCTTGCTGGCGAACGAACTTGCCTACTGGCGTGCGCGTTTGCAAGACGCGCCTCTGCTGTCGACATTTCCATCGCTGCACCCGCGCCCGGCACAACCCTCTACACATGGTTCCCGGTTCAGCATCACCCTGGATGAAACATTAAGCCTCGCGTTGAAACACGTAGCCCGCACGCAGGAAACAACGCCGTTCGTGCTGATGCTGACTGCCTTCCAACTGGTGCTGATGCGTTACGCTCAGCAACAGCGATTGGTGATAGGCATGCCAGTATCGGGGCGCATTCGCCCGGAATTGCAGAGTAGCATTGGTTATTATGCCAGCACTGCGGTTATCTACACCGATTTTAATGGGGTTGAGGTAGGGCGCGAGGCGCTCCAGCGTGTGAAGGCCAGCGTGAAAGAGACGCAGGGGCGCCAGCAACTGCCGTTTGAAAACTTGGTGAATATGCTGGATCTCCCTCGCAGCCTTTCCCATTCACCGTTGTTCCAGATCCTCTATATCTACCATAACCACGTGACCCCACGCGCTTTTACCTTGGCTGGTGCGTATTGGGAGCAGGTGACGTATCACAATCAGACCGTCAAATACGACATGACAGTCGAGGTGTTCCAAAACGACGCCACGTTCGACGTCTCCTTTGAGTACGATTTGGGGTTATACGATGCTGATGTGGTGAAGCAGATTGCCGAGGCGCTGCGTCAGCACTGCTTATCGTTGACATCATCACTGGAGACCCCGATAGGGGCGATCCCTCTGCATGCACCGGAGACCGCAACGCCGCGGCGTGATCCGCTCAACGCCACTAACGTCCCGTGGCTCGGGCCGCAGGATGTGCTGCGTATCATTGAACAGCGCTGTGTGCAGCACCCAAAGCAACTGGCAATACAGCAGCATGACGGCACACTGACCTACGCTGAGCTCTGGGCGCGTGTGCAGTTCATCGCGATGCGTTTTCGAGCGCATGGCATACAACCGGGCGATCGTATTGGCGTGCTGTTGCCACGTCACAGGGATGTGATTGCAACCATGTTGGCGACGTGGTTTGTGGGGGCGTGCTACGTGCCGTTCGATATTCATCAGCCTGCCGCGCGTTTGCAACGCCTTATGCAACGCGCGCGTTTGGTCTGTCTGGTGGTCCGTCAGCCGGGAGAGTGGGGTGAAATTGTACAACTGTCGTTGCCGGAATTGATGCAGGACATGTCGAATGCGATCCGGTATTCTACACCTTGCGCGCTGTTGCCGGATATGCAGGCCTACCTGTTGTTTACCTCCGGCAGTACCGGTGAACCTAAAGGCGTGTGCGTTGTTCACCGCGGGTTGCTGAACTTGTTGTTGGATATGCAGCGTACCTTTGCGGTTGGCTCGCAAGACCGGCTGCTCTCGGTGACGACGCCAACATTTGATATCTCATTCTTGGAGTATCTGTTGCCGCTGATCTCCGGTGCGAGTCTCTATCTGACAGAGGCGGAACGCGCCGCAGACAGCTTCCGTATGATTCCGCTGATTGCCGACTATCGACCAACGCTGATGCAGGCGACGCCCTCGTTCTGGCACGGGCTGTTGATGGCGGGTTGGCGTGGCGACCCGGAACTATGTGTGCTGGCAGGCGGTGAAGCGCTGCCAACGAAAGTGGCGGAAGAACTGTTGCGCTGTTGTGGTTCATTGTGGAACCTCTACGGTCCCACCGAAACAACCATTTGGTCGCTGAAATCGCAGATAACCCAAGCGGAAAACATCACCCTCGGCGCTCCCATTGCCAATACCCGTATATACATTCTGGACAATGAGGGCCATCCAGTGCCGCAAGGCGTTGACGGCGAGCTTTACATCGCCGGGGATGGTGTGGCGCAAGGGTATGATGGGCAGCCTGAGTTGAACGCACAGTTCTTCTTGTCAGAACCAGGGGTCCCCGGTGGCAGGATGTTCCGCACTGGCGATCTGGTCAGGAGTGATGCGCAGGGGCAGTTGTTTTTTGTTGGGCGCAAAGATAGCCAGATCAAACTGCGCGGTTATCGTATTGAGTTAGGCGAAATTGAACGGACGTTGGCACGGCATCCGCATGTGGACGCCGCGGTGGTGGCCTGTATTGAAAGAGCACCGTTACACAAAGCACTGGCAGCATTCATCATCACCAGTGAGCCTCCCTCGCTATTCGAGCAACTGAAAAACGAGCTTCGGCAGCAACTGCCAGACTATATGGTGCCAACGCTGTGGCAGAGGGTGGCCGACTTCCCGAACACTGACAACGGTAAAATCGATCGTAAGCGGTTAGCGGAAAATTTCGTTGCCGATAGCTCCCTTGTGTCGCCGCAGACGCAAGCGCTGAGCGACACGGAACAGATGTTGCTGGCGCTGTGGATGCGCTATTTGCCGATAAAAAACGTCGATCCTGAGTGCGATTTCTTTCGCTTGGGGGGACATTCGCTGTTGGCGGTAACGTTGGTAGCAGAGATCAACCGCACTTTTCACTGCGCCTTGACCCTGAAGGACATTTTCCACTACTCCACACTACGGGCACTGAGTGCGCGTATTGCACAGCAATCTATCACGGACGCTGCCGCGTCTCAGGATGACTGGGTGATAGTGCACGACCCTGAGCATCGTCATCAACCGTTCCCATTGACGGATGTTCAGCGCGCCTACTGGCTTGGACGACAGACGGGTGCTACCTCGATCGCGACCCACATCTACCATGAATTTGACGTAGAACACTTTAATGTTACGCGTTTTACCCATGCGGTGAATGCGCTGATCGCTCGCCATGAAATGCTACGTGCGCGGGTACTCCCCGACGGTACTCAGCAGATTCTGGCGCAAGTGCCGGCGTATCAGTTAGAGCAGCGCGATCTGAGTGCTTTGTCCCCTAACGCACGAAACGATGCCTTGATGGCGATCCGCGATCGGCTGTCGCATCATGTGCATCCCGCAGATCGTTGGCCGCTGTTTGATTTCAGTTATTCGGCTTGCACGGCGCAACATGGCCGCTTGCATTTCAGTCTCGATCTGCTGATTGCCGATGCTCTGAGTATGCGCACGCTACAGCAGGAGTTGATGATGCTGTACCGTGAGCCCCATGTGTCACTGCCGTTGCTACCGTTCTCTTTTCGTGACTACGTGCAGGCGCTGTTGGTAGAGCAGGCGAGTGAAGCCTATGCACGCGATCAGGCCTATTGGCAACGGGCGCTGCCGCAGCTGTATGGCCCACCAACGCTGCCCGTACAGGGCGATTTGGCGCAACTGTCTGCGATCAGGTTCGTACGTCGCCGTCATCGGCTGTCAGCCCACAACTGGGGAGTGCTGAGCGCGCTGGCCCAACGCACACGTATCACCAAGACGGCATTGTTGTTGACAGTCTTTAGCCAAGTGCTGGCACGTTGGAGCCTTAGCCCGACGTTTACGCTCAATCTGACGTTGTTCAACCGCCCGCAGGGTTACCCCAACGCAGAGGCAGTTATTGGTGATTTTACCGCTGTCAGCTTGCTGAATGTTTGTTACGACAGCCAGCACTCTTATGCCCACAACGCTCAGCGTATTCAGGTGCAACTGTGGGAAGATCTCGAACATCGTCGTTTCAGTGGGATCCGCGCCAGCGAGGCGCTGATCCATAGCGGTCGTTTCCATGCGCCGATGCCGGTGGTATTCACTAGTATGTTGGATATCGACGGGGAGACGACTGCGCAAGACCCTCGGGACACAACCCGTTTTACTCTGTGTCCGGACGCCAATATTACCCAAACACCGCAGGTGTGGCTCGATCACCAGGTGATCGAGTTGGCTGGGGAGTTGCATTTCAACTGGGACGCGGTCGAGCAACTGTTTGATACCACGCTGCTGGATCAGATGTTTGGTGCTTATTGTCATGCGCTGCAGGCGCTGGTTGCCATGCCGCAAAGTTGGTGGGGGGTAAATAGTTCTCTGGCGCTGCCCACCGTTAGTGCACCGGTCACGCAGGCTCCTGCACCTACGGCCTTGTTGCACCATGGATTACTGCGTCAGGCAGCACTGACGCCACAGGAAACTGCGCTGATCAGTCCTATCCGTGAATTGACCTATCGCCAACTGTCGACGGCGGCGGATCATGTGGCCCGCGCCCTGTTAGCGCTGGGCGTGCAGCATGGCGACCGCGTGGCGGTGGTGATGGAAAAAGGCTGGCAGCAGATTGCCGCCGTACACGGCATTTTACGACTGGGTGCGGTCTATCTGCCAGTGGATCCGGTGCTACCGCCACAGCGTCGCCAGCTTTTGCTGACGGTGGGCGAGGTGCGGGTACAAGTAACGCAGCCGGGTCTCACGCAATTGGAGCCGTCGCTGCCCGTGCTGATCATCGACGACGGAATGCTGGACACGCCTGCTGCGCCGTTGCCTGAAGTGGCTGGGGATGTCACGGATCTGGCCTATATCATTTTCACTTCCGGCTCCACCGGTACCCCGAAAGGAGTGATGATCGACCACCGTGCGGCCATGAACACGCTGGAAGACATCAACGAACGCTTTGGCCTCAATGCGCAGGATAGGGTGTTCGGGCTGTCATCATTGAGCTTTGACCTGTCGGTTTACGATGCCTTTGCGCCTTTTATGGTGGGTGCAGCGCTGGTACTGCCGGAAGCAGGACGGGAAAAAGATCCGCGTCATTGGCAGACAGTTATGGCACACGGTCATGTAAGCGTCTGGAATGCAGTGCCCGCACTGATGCAGATGCTGTGCGAATACCACAGCGGCGATCGGATGAGTTATCCGACGTTGCGTCTGGCACTGTTGAGCGGCGACTGGATCCCGCTAACGTTACCGGAGCAGATGCGCGAGCGGCTCAATGAAACGATGGACATCATCAGTCTGGGTGGAGCGACCGAGTGCGCCATCTGGTCGGTCTACTACCCGATAGGTGAGGTGGAATCGACGTGGACCAGTATTCCCTACGGTCGGGGCCTGCGCAACCAGCCAGTATACGTGCTAAATGCGCAACTGGAGGAATGTCCGGTCGGGGTGGAAGGAGAGATTTGCATTGGCGGGATGGGGCTGGCACAAGGCTACCTGAACGACGCAGAGAAAACGGCGGCGAGCTTTGTCTGGCGCGAAGCGAGTGGTGAGCGAATTTACCGCACTGGGGATCGCGGGCGCTACTTTGCTGACGGGCAAGTCGCCTTTTTGGGGCGCAACGATACCCAAGTGAAGGTGAATGGTTACCGTATCGAACTGGGGGAAGTCAAAAGCCACCTTGAACAGCTCGACAGCGTAGGGAGTGCCGCCGTGGTGTGCCACCAGGGACAGCTGTATGCCTTTATCACTGCCGCAGAAAACCTGCATCCTGACGATACTGACGCCCTGTTAGCGCGTGTTCGTGCTCAGTTAGCCGTGCAGTTGCCGTATTACCTGCTGCCCCAACATTTCTTTCTTCTCAAGGTGCTGCCGATGACAGGCAACGGCAAAATTGATCAGGCGGCAATGGTTCAAGAGGTTATCCAACGTATGTCGCAATCTACATCACAGAAGTCGAGGGCCCTCGCGCACGCCTCGCCCTATGAACAGCAGGTGGCCGCTCTCTGGTGCGAGGTACTACAACGAGAACAGATCGGACTGAATGACAACTTTTTTGAAGCGGGGGGCGGCTCAATCCAGATCGTGCTGTTGCATCGCCGTATTGAGGAGATTTTTAAGGTTACGGTACCTATTGCTGAGCTATTTCGCTTAACCACCGTGAAAAGAATTGCCGGTTATTTGCAGGCTATGCAGGACAATGCACGGGCGGTGAATCAAACACAGCAGCGTGATGCTTCCCGATCCCGCGCCCAGCAACGACTTGTACGTCGTCACCAGCGTCAGCGTTAAGGAAAAACTAATGACTTACAGTGAAAGCGATATTGCCATTGTTGGCATGAACTGCCGGTACCCCGGCGTGCACAGCGTTGCGGCATTCGAAACGGTGCTTCGCACCGGATGCAACATTTTGGACCCCAAAGTGACCCCGAGCAACGGCCACAATCACATTACGCTGAACAACGTCTATGAGCACATGGCGGAGTTCGATGCCAACTTTTTTGGCTACAGCCGTGCAGAAGCAGAAATCATGGATCCACAGCAGCGCGTATTTCTGACCTGTGCTTGGGAGATGTTTGAACAAAGCGGTTACAACCCGAAGCAGCACGATGCGCGCGTCGGCCTATATGCGGGCGTGAGTACCAGCTTCTATTTGCTTACTCACCTGATGAACAACCCAGACAAGCTTGCACAACTCGGTGGTCTCCAAATCATGGTCGGCAATGACAAAGATCATTTGACGTCCCAACTGGCTTACCGCCTGAATATTACCGGCCCTTGCGTGACGGTTCAGGCCAGTTGTGCCACCTCGCTGGTGGCAGTGCATCTGGCCTGCGAAGGGCTGCTGAGCGGTCAGTGCGATATGGCGCTAGCGGGTGGCGTCACGTTTCGCATGGAGGAGCAGCGCAGCTATGAATCGCACGGTGATGGGCTGCAAGCAGAGGATGGCCTGATTCATACTTTTGATGCGCAGGCGAGCGGTACGGTCTACAGCAGTGGTTTGGGCATGGTGCTGCTCAAACGGGCTACAGACGCGCAGGTGCAAGGGGATAACATCCTTGCCGTCATCAAGGGAAGCGCCATCAACAATGATGGCGGTGCGCGCAGTGGTTATACCGTGCCGGGTGTTGATGGTCAGGAAGCTGTGATGATTGAGGCGCATAGCTTGGCGGAGGTGACGCCGCAGCAAATTCAGTATCTAGAACTGCATGGCAGCGGCACGCCGTTGGGTGACGCTATCGAATTCGCGGCCATCAAACGTGTGTTTGGGACGCCAGCGCCGAATGCGACACCGTGGCGTCTGGGGGCTGTGAAACCTAACGTGGGTCACGTAGAAATGGCATCTGGCATCACCAGTCTCATAAAAACGGTGCTGAGTCTTACTAACCGGGTGTTTTACCCTACGCTGAATTTTCAACGGGCTAATCCGCAACTGGGGTTGGAGGACAGCCCGTTTGAAGTGGTGTCCCGTTTAACGCCTTGGCCGGAGGGCACCACGCCACGCACCGCTGGTGTGAGTGCGTTCGGATTGGGCGGCACCAACGCACATCTGGTGGTACAAGCGCCGTTATCGACGCCGCAGGCGAGGGCGCAGCAGATGGGGCCTTGTGTCGTTGTACTCTCGGCAAAAAACCACAATGCCCTGGAACAGATGCAAAACGCCCTGCTGGCGAAACTGGCCGCACATCCAGAGATACGCTTACAGGACGTGGCTTACACCCTGCGTCACGGGCGTTTCTCCGCCCCGGTACGTAAGTGTGTCATCGCAGAGAATTGCACCCAGCTAGCCCGACAACTCCGCGACGCACCGATGGTGGAGGCAACCACGGGTTGCACGATCTACTGGAGATTGGGGCACCGTTTCGTTGTTGCACTCGAGACGCTTAGTGACTGGCTGGCGTGCTCTGAGGTGTTGTCACAGGCGGTGGGACAACTGCTCGAGCATTTTCCGCTCGAACCAGCCTGTCTGCAAGATCTCTCCCCTGCGCAACGGACGTTTATCAGCCAGTATGCGCTGATCGCGTTGATTGACGAACGGGAAACGTTGAATGTGGTGCTATGCGGCGACGGTGATGGTGGCTATGCTGCCGCCGTACTACGAGGAGACTGCACACTAGAGCAAGCATGGCACAGGTTGAATGCGGGCCAACCGTTTGATGATGTGCCGACGAATCCCCTCTTGCAGCCCGATGTCTGCTCTTTGATGCTGGACGACGCGGCGAGTGATGCCAATCGCACCGCGCTAGAGGCGTTAGGGCAGTTATGGTTGGCTGGCGTCAGCCTAGATTGGCGCTGGGTGGATGCGGCGGAGCGTATGTTGGGCAGTCAACGCATCGCCCTGCCGGGGACCGTTTTTACACCGCAGCGCTATTGGGTCGAGGCCGTACGGCCTGCCACGTTCTCCCACGAATCGTCGAATAATCTCTTATCCCGCGCAACAAAATCCGATATTATTGCAGTGGTGACGGAGATATGGGAACGCACGCTTGGTGTCAGCATTGATGATCACCACGCCAGCTTCTTCGAACTGGGTGGGCATTCGCTGTTAGCGTCAACCATTTTATATGATATTCAGCAACGTTACGGCATCACCTGTACGCTAAGCGCATTCTTTGCCGATCCCACCATCGAGGGATTAAGTTGCTATCTGCTCGAACAAGGCGGCAGTGAGACAGCGGTTTCAGCATTGCCTGATACGGTCTTTGCCCCTGACCAGCAGCACCTACCTTTTCCGCTGACTGACGTGCAACAGGCCTATTGGGTTGGGCGGCGAAAATCCTTGGGATTGGGCAATATTTCCACCCATATCTATGTGGAATATGAACTACAGGGGCTAGATGAAACAGCGTTCAACCGCGCGCTCAATGCGGTGATTGCGCGGCACAGCATGTTGCGTGCAATTGTCAACGATGACGGTATGCAGCAGATATTGCCAAACGTGCCGGAATACCACGTTGCCTTCTATACCACCCAGTGCGAGGATGCGTTTCAACAGCGTTGCCGTGAGCTGCGTGACACCCTCTCACATCAGATGATTGATTGTAGTCGCTGGCCTCTGTTTCAGATGGAGGTCGTGGTTGATCCGCAGCAAAAAGCCCGGCTACATGTATCTATCGACCTGCTGATAGCCGATGCATGGAGTCTGGAGTTGTTCATTCGGGAACTAGCTTATCACTACCGCCATCCGCAGGCGGCATTGCCTACATTGACGTACAGTTTCCGCGACTATGTGCTGACCTTAAAATCCTACGAGAAAACGCCGCAGTTTGAACGGGCACGTGACTACTGGCGCGCCCGCATCGAAACTCTGCCGCCGGGGCCACGATTGCCGCTGCGTACCGACCCCACGAAGCTGGAAAACCCCACATTCGTGCGCCGTAGCTATTGTCTATCTCGTGCTATCTGGCAGCGCTTGAAAACGCAGGCGGGTCAGATGAGTATCACGCCTACTACACTGCTGCTCACGGGGTTTGCTCAGGTGTTGGCGCGCTTTAGTTCCTCGCCGCACTTTAGCCTTAACCTGACGCTGTTTAATCGTCTGCCGTTGCACGCAGATATCAATCACTTAATTGGCGATTTTACTGCACTGACGTTGCTGGAGATTGATATGTCGCAGGGAGAAACCTTGCAGGCGCGGGCAAACGTGATCCACTCTCAACTGTGGCGCGATTTGGATAACCGCTTGTTTGGCGGTATCCAGGTCTCTCGACTGCTGGTACAAACTCACCGCGATCCGGCGAAATCGGTGATTCCTATCGTGTTCACCAGCTTGCTCAATCAATATGAGGCGAGCTGGGAAACGGATGATACGCTGTTCAACCAACCGCAGGATGATCTGTACAGTATTTCACAGACACCGCAGGTGTGGCTCGATCATCAGGTAATGGAGCGTAACGGGGAATTGCACTTTAATTGGGACGTGGTGGAACAATTGTTTGAACCGGCGCTAATGGATCAGATGTTCCAGTGTTATTGCCAACTCCTGCACGCCCTAGCCCAGCGACCACAGCTCTGGCATGAGACTCAAGATGTGCTGGCGCTGCCCACCGTTAGTGCACCGGTCACGCAGGCTCCTGCACCTACGGCCTTGTTGCACCATGGATTACTGCGTCAGGCAGCACTGACGCCACAGGAAACTGCGCTGATCAGTCCTATCCGTGAATTGACCTATCGCCAACTGTCGACGGCGGCGGATCATGTGGCCCGCGCCCTGTTAGCGCTGGGCGTGCAGCATGGCGACCGCGTGGCGGTGGTGATGGAAAAAGGCTGGCAGCAGATTGCCGCCGTACACGGCATTTTACGACTGGGTGCGGTCTATCTGCCAGTGGATCCGGTGCTACCGCCACAGCGTCGCCAGCTTTTGCTGACGGTGGGCGAGGTGCGGGTACAAGTAACGCAGCCGGGTCTCACGCAATTGGAGCCGTCGCTGCCCGTGCTGATCATCGACGACGGAATGCTGGACACGCCTGCTGCGCCGTTGCCTGAAGTGGCTGGGGATGTCACGGATCTGGCCTATATCATTTTCACTTCCGGCTCCACCGGTACCCCGAAAGGAGTGATGATCGACCACCGTGCGGCCATGAACACGCTGGAAGACATCAACGAACGCTTTGGCCTCAATGCGCAGGATAGGGTGTTCGGGCTGTCATCATTGAGCTTTGACCTGTCGGTTTACGATGCCTTTGCGCCTTTTATGGTGGGTGCAGCGCTGGTACTGCCGGAAGCAGGACGGGAAAAAGATCCGCGTCATTGGCAGACAGTTATGGCACACGGTCATGTAAGCGTCTGGAATGCAGTGCCCGCACTGATGCAGATGCTGTGCGAATACCACAGCGGCGATCGGATGAGTTATCCGACGTTGCGTCTGGCACTGTTGAGCGGCGACTGGATCCCGCTAACGTTACCGGAGCAGATGCGCGAGCGGCTCAATGAAACGATGGACATCATCAGTCTGGGTGGAGCGACCGAGTGCGCCATCTGGTCGGTCTACTACCCGATAGGTGAGGTGGAATCGACGTGGACCAGTATTCCCTACGGTCGGGGCCTGCGCAACCAGCCAGTATACGTGCTAAATGCGCAACTGGAGGAATGTCCGGTCGGGGTGGAAGGAGAGATTTGCATTGGCGGGATGGGGCTGGCACAAGGCTACCTGAACGACGCAGAGAAAACGGCGGCGAGCTTTGTCTGGCGCGAAGCGAGTGGTGAGCGAATTTACCGCACTGGGGATCGCGGGCGCTACTTTGCTGACGGGCAAGTCGCCTTTTTGGGGCGCAACGATACCCAAGTGAAGGTGAATGGTTACCGTATCGAACTGGGGGAAATCGAGCGCTGCATTGCGCGACATCCCGATGTGGAGCAGTCAGTGGTGGTGGCAGTGGGTAATTCTCAACATCGTCGGCTGGTCGCTTTTGCCAAACTGCACGATCGCCACCAGGCGCAGGCATTGCAAGCTAAGGAAGCGGAGGCGGCGGCACTGGCGCAGGGTATTATTGTGAATCCGGCACAGCGTCTAGCGTTCAAACTCAAGGAGCCACATATTCGCGCGCTGGATGGTCTGGGCATTGCACTGACGGCACCGGCGGATAGCACACGTTACATCAAACGCCGCAGCTATCGTCATTTCAGCGCGCAAAAAACCACGCTGGCACAGTTGGGGCAATTGCTGTCGGGCTTGGGGCAGATGCGTCTACCCGGTCTACCTTTTGCCAAGTATGCCTATGCGTCCGCCGGGGGGCTATACCCGGTGCAAACCTACGTGTACCTGCATCCAGACAAGATCGAAGAGGGAGTATCCGGTATTTACTACTTCGACCCGCGACAGAGCTGTCTTATGCCGGTAGCACCAGAAGTCGAGCTGAACAGTGGTTTTCATGCCGGACCTAATCAGTCTATTGCCGATCGGGCGGCATTCACGCTGTTTATGGTGGCTGATATGGCGGTGATCTCGCCATTCTATGGGCAAGAGGCAGCTTGGCACTTCTCGGTGATGGAAGCAGGTACTCTCTGCCATTTACTGGAAGAAGATGCGCCGCGCTACGGATTGGGGCTGTGCCAACTTGGGATGGCAGACTTTTCCGCTGTGGCATCGCATTTTCAATTGTCGCCACATCATCGCTATGTCCATTGCACCGTGGGGGGCGCGATAGGGCAAGAGGCGGCAAGTGCTGCAGCATTGCTGCGCGATTTCTCCACCTATGAGAAACCGAAGGAAACCGCTGCGCCGCTGGACATGCAGAGCTACAAAGATGCCATGCTGCGCGGCCTGCGTCAGCAACTGCCTGACTATATGGTGCCGAGTGATCTGATGTTAGCGACCGATTTTCCGTTAACCGCTAACGGCAAGCTAGATCGGCAAAAATTACAGCTGCAGGGCGAACAAATTGCCCACCAGCGTGACGGCGTGGGTCCAATCCAGGTGGACAGTGCGTTACAACAGCGGCTGGTGGCGCTCTGGCAGGAGGTACTCGGCGTGAGCCACGTGTCGGCCGAAGACGATTTCTGCTCGCTGGGGGGCAGTTCTATAGAATTGGTGCGTATTCAGCAGGCACTTGAGGCGATTATCGGGCAGGAGATTCCCATTGTCGATCTGTTCCGTCTGCCAACCATCGCGGATGTGGCGCGTTACCTTGATGAGCAACTGCACAATCTACCCGCCGCCCACGATATCGTATTAGCGCAGGCTGAGGTTTCGCAGGTCAGCGCTGCGCGCGAGAATCTGGCGTTGCGGCGTAAACGTGCCCAACAGGGAGAAAAGGGCGATGAGTGAGCAGAGCTATCGTAGCGCAGGGACACTGTTGGCACAGTTGGCGTCCGGAGAAACCACCTCAGTGGCGTTGGTGAATCACTATTTTTCACGTATGGCGCAGTTTAACAAGCCGTTGAATGCGGTGGTGCAGCAGCACTATGCGTTGGCGTTGGAGGCCGCCGCGCGCGCCGATCGTGAGCGACTGGAGGGGCGCGCAAGGGGCGTGTTGCACGGATTACCTTGTACTGTTAAGGAGTCGTTTGACGTGCAAGGGTGGTTAACCACGTCCGGTGCCCATTATCTGAAAGATAACCGGGCGACGCAGGATGCTCCTTCCATCGCACGCTTACGCGCTGCCGGGGCGATCCTGATGGGAAAAACCAATGTGCCGATGATGACTGCCGATTGGCAAACCTATAACGATCTGTATGGCACCACCCATAACCTGTGGGATAGGCAACGTTCACCCGGCGGATCGTCCGGAGGAGCGGCGGTGGCGGTGGCGGCGGATTTCACCCCCGTGGAATTTGGCAGCGATTTGTTTGGCTCACTGCGCATTCCCGCACACTACACAGGTGTCTATGCCCATCGTTGTAGCTTGGGGTTGATGTCGGTCAGAGGACATGTGCCCGGTGGTGGTCCGCAAGCGACTGATGAGCCGGATCTCTCGACGGCGGGCCCCATGGCGCGCAGCGCGGCGGATCTGCGTCTGATGATGCGCGCATTGAGCACATTCTGGGTGGAACCGCCGCGTATTCCCGATTTTAGCCGTTATCAGGCCAAAGCAAACTACCGCGTGTGCACGTGGTTTAGTGCGCCCCACCATGAGATAGATCAACAGATCGCACAGCGTTTTCAATCGTTTATCGACAAGTTACGCGCACAGCCTGGCGTGGAGGTTGATGATGCTATGCCCGCCGATATCGATCCCGACGCACTGTTTGATATAGCAGTCAAACTCAGTGGTCGGCTGGTAAGTACGGCGCTCAATGGACGCCAGCGTCTTACAGCCGGGCTGGCTGCGCTGGGCTTCAGGCTTGTGGGCAAGCTGGCGGATGTGCCTGAGGGGATAACGAGCTATTACCAGGGCATGCTGAAAGACAGTGGCGAACAGCGGAATACAGACAAACTCCGCCACGAATACAGCCGGGTGATAGAAACCCTTTTCGCGCGTTATGACGTGTTGTTGACACCTGTCAGCCCGGTGCTGGCGTTTGCGCACATGCAGCAGCCGGTGCGTAAGCGCAAGCTTATCGTCAATGGCGAACCGCAAGATTACAACGAACATTTGTTCTGGAACATGTTAGCAACGGTTTTTGGTTTGCCTGCCACCGTTTACCCATTGGCGAAAACGATGGATGAGCTTCCGTGCGGCATACAGATCATTTCCGGGCATTTTCACGATGATGTGACGATTAACTTTGCTGAGTTCTGCGAAAGCATCAGTGGCGGATTCACGGTACCGGAAGGGTACTAGAGGCGGATATCGGTGACAGCGCCAATAAAGGTGCGGCGCATTTAATGAATAAGGAGCAGGTATGACGGTGAATAAGCTTGAGCCAGACAACGGCACGCCGAACGATGAGCTGTTCACGGTGGCGGGTATGTTTGACGGCTCGCTGTATAAATTACTCCTGCGCATGGCGTTGCCGATGTTTGTCGGTATGTTAACGCAGGTGACCTATGCCATCGCCGATATTTTTTGGCTGAGCCACATTGATGTCACCAACAGCGGCATCATTGCCGGTGTGGGGCTGGTTTTCCCCGTTGGAATGGGGTTATTTGCCATCGCCAACGGCATTCAAATCGGTATGGGATCTTTGCTGTCCCGCGCCATCGGCATGCAGCGGTTGGATCGTGCACAGCGGATTTTGTCGGTCGGTATCATCATCGCGCTATTCTTTGCGATCGTGATCACCGTACTTGGCTATGTTTATGCCCAGCCGCTATTGCGCTCACTGGGGGCCACGAAGAGCATCATCGGCTACGCAACGGAGTTCTATTATTATTCGCTGCTGACCGTGTTCAGCATCATGTTGATTGGCGTCATGATGGGGCTGTTTCAAGGCGCGGGTAAGATCATGGTCATCATGAAGGCCTCATTGTTGGGGGCGTTGGTAAATATTATGCTCGATCCAATCATGATCTTTGTATTCGATTTTGGTGTGAAAGGGGTGGCATTGGCGTCGTTTCTGGCGCAACTGAGTATGGTCGCCTATTTCATCTACACATTGATGGGATTACATATCGGGTTGAGTATACGCATCGCGTTACGCCCATTCTCCTGGAAAATCTACCGAGAGTTTCTCTCCGTCGGCATGGCGCAGATGCTGATGCAACTGATCATTGCGGTCGGCATAGTGATTTATAATTTTTTTATCGTCAGGCTGGACGTAAACGCGATGGCAGCGTTTACGCTCACTGGTCGCATCGACTATTTCATCATCACGCCGATGCTGGCTATCGCGACCGCGTTGCTGACTGTGGTGGGGCAAAACTGGGGACACGGAAATGTCACCCGCACGCTGAATGCCTATTGGGCCGCCGTCGCGCTGGCCTTCTCTATTGTGCTGGTGTTAGCCGTTATGCATATTGTACTGGCACCCTGGATGTATCCCCTGTTTACTCGTGTTGTTGCCGTGAGTGACTATGCGGTACTGCAAACCCGTATCATGGCACTGGCACTACCCTTTGTCGCTATCAGCCTGTTAGCAAGTGAATATTATCAGGCCATTGGTAAGCCTTGGTATTCGGTGTTGTTGACGCTGATGCGTCACGTGTTTATATCTGTCCCTGTCGTATACCTGCTGGCGATTGTGTTAGAGATGCGTATTACCGGCGTCTATTTTGGGGCGATGAGCGGCACTTTTGTGGCTGCGTTGTTGGCGTGGCGTCTGCTGCGTCTTTCACCTCGTCTGCTGCGATGGAATCAGGAGGCGGTGCGCTCCCAACACTTGGATATGGAGGTGGCACCATGATGTCGGGCAATCCGTTGTCGTGGCCACAGGAACAGTGCCACATCATTGATCAACTGTATCCTTACAGTGCCGTAAACATCATTGGTGGTGTGGTCACCATTGAGGGAATTGTCGATCTGCCCCGACTACACGCGGCCATCCAGTCCGCCATTCGGCAATTTGATGCGTTGCGTATGTGGTTTGTGATGGGAGAGGAGAGTGAAGTGGTCAGCCAAGTGCAGCCTTATCACTGGCGCGATATCCGCCATTTGACTTTTTCCCCAGATTATGACAAGGAGAACCTACGCCCAGCGGCGATCGAAACATTTGTTGATGAGTGGTTCCGGCAGCCCTTTACCCTGCTGGCGCACGATTTGTTCGAGTTTGTCACCTTTACGTGCGGTGAACAATACAGCGGTTATTTATTTAAAGCCCATCACGGCATTGCTGATGGTTGGTCAATGGCGTTGTTGTCAAACCATGTCAAGCGAGCATACGAACAGCAGGACGTACCAGATGATGCGTCACCAGCCTATAGCGCATTTCTGGCGCAGCAGCAATCTTATCAGGCGTCAACGCGCTTTGCCGTTGATCGTGGCTGGTGGCGTGACTATATCGACGAATACCGCGACTGCTTTCCAGACAGTTCCCCCATCGTTACTACTGAGGGCATCAGTTGTTCCACTTGGCTTGAGCCAGCCATGATTAACCGTCTCTACAGGTTGTGTAATCGTTATGGCTGTACGCTTAATACGCTGTTTATTGCACTCTTCGCTCTCTATCGCGCCAGAGTATGGGGGGAGGAAAAAGGCGTAATAGGCGTGCCGTTAGCCAATCGGCATACTCGCGAGGCGCGGCGTTGCTTTGGCATGTTTACTAATCAATTGCCGCTGGCCTATCGACTGGTGCGCACGGAACGATTCTGTGAACGGGTGGCCTTTTTCCAGCGCGAACTGAAACGCGGTTTTAAACACAGCAAATATCCCATTACCTTATTCAACCAGGATTTGGCGGAACAGGGGGGAGGGAAGTTGCGGGCGTTCGATTATTGCGTTAATTATTATAACTTTACCTATGAACGCCACATTGCAGGTGCCGCGCAACGCGTGGAGAGTTACTACAGCGGCGAGCAGTCCTATAAGCTACAGATTGTTTTGCAAACTGTTAATAATCATAAAGAAAGCCTTAGGTTGAGTCTGGAGGCGCTGCGTAGCGCTTTCACTCCGCACCAACTGACAGCGATGAAAAATGGGCTGTTGGATTTAGTCACTGCATTGGATCGGCAACCTGACGCTCGTCTAGGCGATCTCGAAGTCTATCCTGCGCCGCACGTCGCATTGGCATGTGGCTCACTCAAACCCTCATTTACTTCCCGATTTGCAGCGCAAGTTGTGGAGCATGGTGATCGCACAGCACTAATTGATAATGAACAGTCTTTGACTTATCGGCAGTTGGATGACGCTGTTGAGCGGGTTGCGCGTTATCTGCGCCAACAGGGGATCGGACGCGGTCAAGTGGTTGGGATTATCGCTGAGCATAGCGCTCAAACGGTGATGGTTATTTATGGTATTTTGCGCTGCGGCGCGGCATTTCTGCCGCTAAATCCCGCGTTGCCAACGACCCGCCTTTACGCCATGTGTCGTAAAGCGCAGGTAGCGCATATCCTTTACGATCCGGCGATGCATGAATTGACGCAGGCGCTGGCGTTTCCCGCGTCCAGCTTGCTCCAGGCCTTAGCCACTTCGGCGCTTGCTAGAGAACCTTGGCCAGCTATTGAACCGCAGGATCTGGCATATGTGCTGTTTACCTCCGGATCGACCGGCGAGCCTAAGGGCGTGCAAGTCTCTCATGGCAATCTGGCTAACTATCTCCATTTCGCCGCCGAACGTTACTTTACAGCGCAGGACCGGGCTGCGCTCTACTCTTCGCTGTCCTTCGATTTGACCATCACTACGCTGTTCGCCCCCTTATGTGTGGGCGCTAGCATCAGCGTTTGTCGGCACGCCGAGAGCGAAACATTGCTGCGCATGGCCGTGGTTGATCAGCCCAACACAGTGATCAAACTGACGCCTGCACACCTGCGGTTGTTGTGTGCGGCTGGCATAAGCAGTGAGCAGATTCGTACCTTGGTGGTTGGCGGGGAGGATTTCAAGCGGGATCTGGCGCGTAAGGCGGCTGCTCTCTTTCCTCAGGCCGTGATCTATAACGAATATGGGCCGACAGAGGCCACCGTTGGTTGCATGATCTATCGCTACACCGGGCAAGAAACGCTGCCTTCATTGCCCATCGGTATGGCGATCGACGGTTGCCAGGTAGCAATTTGCTCCCCTTGGGGCTGTCCGGTACCGGAAGGCGAAACTGGTGAATTGGTGATTTATGGCGCGTCAGTGACGCAGGGCTATATCGATGCGCCGCAACAAACGGCCGCCGCCTACCTTAAAGATACCAATGGGGTGATGATTGGCTATCGCAGCGGTGATATTGGCTACGCCATCGCTCCTAATACGCTGGTTTATCAGGGACGTAAAGACGATCAGGTCAAAATTAATGGCTATCGTATTGAGCTGTGCGAAATCGAACAAGCGTTGTTGAGCGCACCTCAGGTAGAAAGTGCGGCGGTGGCGGTGATTGATGATGTGCAGGGGCAGCACAGCGGGTTGCTAGCCTGCGTGACACCGTCATCTGTTGATGTAGCTACCGTAATGCAACATCTGCGTCAGCAATTACCCACCTACATGCAACCCAAGCAGTGCTGTGCTATCGCCCAACTGCCGCTGTCGCACAATGGCAAGGTGGACGTGCGTCAGATGGTCGCAACGGTCCGAAACACCGCGCCTGCATCGGGTAGCGAGCGGCTGGGAGATGCGGCGATAAGGCATTCAGTTCGGGTATGTGTGGAAGGGGCGCTGGAGCAAACTGAGTTTGATGATAACGAAAATCTTTATGTCTTGGGGTTGGACTCCATCAAGAGTATCCAGATTGCAGCGCAGCTCAGGCACCACGGCTGGACGATGTCAGCGGTGCAGGTGATGGAGTGTGGAACAGTGAACGCCATCTGTGAGTTTCTCGCTAGTCATACAACGGTGTCACAGCTCGCGCAGTATGCTCATAACACCCGTATCGATCTACCCGCATTGCGTTGGTTTACGCAGTTGGCGTTGCCAGTGCCCAATGTTTATAACCATGTCATTGTGCTGAAAGTGTTGCCGGGCTGCCCGCTCGAGCAGTTACACAACAGGCTGCATACATTAATCCAGCAGCAGCCAGCTTTGCACAGTGCGCTGGACGCTGAGGGGCGGTTGCTAGTATGCGACCCTAATGTGTGTTATCCCAACGAGGTGCTCACGGAATATTCGACGGCGCAGTGGACGTTGGCAGAGGTGATCGCTCAGTGCAATAGCATGCTTGACGTGACAAATGGTCGAGTCTTTACGGCAGCTCTGTTACACGCCCCGCAGCCTGCGTCTAGCACGCTGGTACTCTGTGCCCATCACTTGTGCGTCGATATGCACTCTTGGTATTTAATCCTCAGCACGCTGGACGCCGTCAGCACTGTCAATGGCACCAGCAACAGCGGACTGCATCGCTGGAATGACTATCTGGCGAGCAAAACGGTAGATTCCGCCACACACGAAAGCTGGCGCACAGTATGTCAAACGCTACCGCTGCATTTCCCACCCGTGTCATTGCCAGATGACTCATTACCTCGTACGCGCGCTTGGCGTGAAGACTTTCGCCATCCTTGCGTCAGGAGGTTGTTTGAATCCAGTGGTAATACCGCGTACAGCGCCGAAACCTATGTGCTAACGGCATTGGCGCTGGTGCTGCGTTACTACAGCGAAGAGCCTTGGTGTCGCATCGAGATGGAAGGCATGGGACGCGGCTGCTGGCCCGATGAGCCTGACGTTGCGGATACGGTCGGGTGGTTTACTCTATTTTATCCTTGGGCGATCCCTCTGCATGGCGATATGGCGACACTGTTATCTGCGATCGCTTCCGATTTGGCAAAACGCACGCATGGTGGGGGAGATTACGGTCTGCTGCAAATGCGGCATGCACCGGAAGACTCTCTTGCGCAAGGGATCCGAATGAATTACATCGGTGTGCAGGCGCAACCTTCACTCCGCTATTTTCATATTGATCACTTTAATAGTGATATCTATACCGCGCCTGAAAACGCGCTCGGCTGCGTGCTGGAGTTTAATATTGCGCGCTCGGCAGCTGATGGTCTCTCCTTCCACTGCCGTTTCGATCCCACGCGCATTGCGCTGAATGATGTGCAACTCCTGCTGGCGCGCTACAAGAACAGCCTCACTGATCTGGATGCCTGGCTGTGCCAACACAGCGCCACGCTGACGGGCGCGCCGACTTTGTGGACACTATAAACACGATGCCAACCCTTAAGGAATACAACAATGGCAAAGGATGATTTTACCTGTGGCTCACTGGATATTGCCATTATTGGCATGAGCGGGCGTTTTTCCGGTGCGGAATCGGTGCCCGAGTGGTGGGATAAGTTGCTGGCGGGTGAGGAGTTCACTCAACCGACATGCACAGAAGACGATAATGGGAACCCTTGGATTAGGCTGCGCAATATAATCACCGCTCCCTATGACTTCGATGCTGCATTTTTCAATATTCCGCCTGGCGAAGCCCTGTTGATGGATCCGCAACAACGAATATTTCTTGAATGCTGCTACAACGCTCTTGAGCATGCGGGCTATATTCCCACGCAACTTAAGCGAGTCGGCGTCTATGGGGCGACCTACGCCAATAACTATTTTATCGATCGCGTCTATCCATACCTGAAGATGAGCGGCGATCACCATTATCTTCAGGCGCAGATTGGTAACGAAAAGGATTACTTGTGTGCTCAGGTTGCCTACAAGTTGGGGTTTACCGGACCCGCTGTGAGTGTACAGACCGCCTGTTCCAGTTCGTTGGTGGCAGCATATTTAGCATGCGAGGGGTTATTGACTTTTCAAGCCGATGTTGCGTTGGCAGGTGGGGTCACCTTGGGTTTTTTACAGGCGCACGGCTACAGTCCGCAAGGTGATAAGCTGGTATCGCAAGACGGACACTGCGCCCCGTTTAGCGCTGAGGCGACCGGCACGGTATACAGCAGCGTTTCAGCGCCCTGCCAGCAGAAGCCCTTCACTCGTCCGGAGTTCGTCAGACAGGCATTTTCGCCGCTTTCCGCATCGATGCGGTAGAGGTTGGCGTTGTAGCCATTCTTTGCGAGATCAGGCGTCGTCGCGACATAGGCGACCTTCTTCCCGTCGGGGCTGATTTGCACCTGCGAGAGGAAATTATACATAAGAAAATCATCAAGTTGAAGCTGTTCCACGCTATTTCCTGCCTTTCAGGGCGCGGCG
>OIEF01000310.1_pt1 | contig 21818 bp, 13 predicted proteins | sample 1581721 | NCBI WGS metagenome assembly OIEF01 (sample SAMN01760908, study PRJEB22395) | human gut metagenome
CTACTGCAGCTGCCACTGCTGCCACACCGCCTCCAATCGTACCGTAGAATGCCGGTTTATTGTTGTAGAACTGTACCCATGTATTTGCAGATACCAGGACGTCTACGCTTGCGGTTGTTGCTTCGTTGTTTGCTTTGTCATAAGCTTTTACAGATACATTCCGGAATGTGTTGGAAGAATCCACACTCAGTTCCAGAGAACCGCCGTTTGCAGATACTTCGTCTGCATCGAAGGTCTGTTTCAGCTCATCGTCTACGTAATACTCAACTTTATCCAGAGCCATGTTATCATCTACGTTTGCTGTGAATTTCTGGCTTTCTACTTTGTATCTTCCACCGTCTTCGATGTTAGCCAGGGAGATAACCGGTGAAGTCTTATCCACTGCAAAGAGGATGTCTTTGGACTTAGCTGTGTTGGTTGTTACGTTGGTTGCACGGTCTTCGGAATAGATGGAAACGTTGTAGTCTCCTTCATTTTCGAAGTTGGATGCGTTGATGGTGTACTTGTATTCTTTCCAGCTTACATCGCTTCCGGACTCACTTACTTCAAAGTCTTTGTTCTGTTCCAGAGTCTTCTGTGTTCCGTTCTCGGATACCATCAGTTCCCAGAAGGTCAGGGTATCTACGTTGATCTCGGATACTACCAGATTCTTCGGATCGTTGGTGTAACCATTCTTGATCAGTTCTTCTGTATAATCGTCATACAGATAAGTAGAACCGTCACGGTTTACAGAAAAGATCTTGGATGTGCTATACTGATTTCCTGCTTTGTCAGTTGTCTCAGCAGTCAGAGTATAGATATCATCCATATTTTCTTTGAAGTTGTAGAAAGTAAGTGTCTGATCTTTATTGCTTGCTGTGGAAGTGTACATACCTGTGGTATCTACTTCTCCCTTGTTGGCTCCGGTCAGGTGCACAACTGTCTTGCCGCTGTCGAAGTTGATATCGTTCAGTGTGATAACAGGAGCTACTTCTCCGTTATTTGCGGAACGATCTTCGATATTGGTAATCTCTACTGTTGGTTTTGTCTGGTCAACGGTAAAGCTTTCTGTTGCATATGGATCGGATACATTGCTTGCCAGGTCTGTTGCACTGATGGTAAATGTATAATCTGCATCTGCAGAGTAAGAAACGGTTGCCACATGTGTATCCCCGGATCCTGACCATCCGCTTACGCCAGGTACGGAAGCTGCTGCACCATCCAGCTGTGCTGTTGTTGTAACTGTCACTTCACCAGGACTGAAGTTATGCTCGGTGATGGTGATGGTTGCTGTTCTTGCTTCTTTGTAATAGTTGTTGTTCAATGCACTGTTGTTGTCATAAGAAACCTGGATCACAGGTTTTGTCTTATCAACTGTGAACTCATCCAGTTTCTCAGTATTGGACTTGTTGCCTGCCAGGTCGAAGCAGTCATAAGTTACAGTGTAATCACTGTCACCGCTGAAAGTTACAGTGGCTGTATGGATCTCTCCGTTGTGAGACCATCCGCTGATGCTGTATCCGCCGCCTGCTGTAGATGTAACCTGTGGCTGGTAACTTTCATCAAAGTTACGCTCGTCTACTGTGATTGTCAGAGTTTTGTCATTGTTGTAGTATTTTCCGTTGTGTACATCGCTCTGATCGAAGGAGAATGTTGCGATCGGGGCTTTGTTATCCACTTTGATACTGATTTCTTCAGATGTTGCATCGTTGGTGGACCAGTCATCTGCGGTAACTTTCACACGAACATCGTTGGAGTAGAAGTTATCCGGGTTGATGGTTACATGTCCGGTCCAGCTCTGCAGGTGAGATGTTCTCTCCAGGTTTGCCAGTGTTCCGGATTCTACATAACCTGTGGTTCCGTTTGTGATTGTGTAGGAAATTGTCTTCAGTCCTGCATATGCATCGTTTACAACAGGATCGGTAACGCTGATGTCATATCCAGGATTATCCGTAGCACTGTATACACCTTTGCCCCATCCAGGATTGGTAGGAGTGATCTTCACTACCGGTGCCACATTATCAACGATGATTCCGTCAGTACTGATGTACTGGATATTTCCTGCTTTATCTGTGATCTTTTCATATACAACCAGGTTCTGGCTTGCTGCCAGGCTGATCTTGCTGCTGTAACCGGTCCATCCGGTTCTTGCTTCCAGTTCGCTTCTTGTCAGTGCTTTTGCAGAGGTCAGATACTGAGTAGCTGCCACACCTGCAGTCTCATCATCACTTGTCATAGAAGCTCTTACACTGTTCTTACCAAAGTGTCCAAATGTAATTGCACTCAGGAACTTGTTCCATGTCTCAGAAGCAGATCCGTTCACCAGATCTTCTACTGTTACAGTACCTTCCGGTTTTACACGGTCAAGGGTAACTGCCTGTTTGATGGTTTCATTGATCGGGTTACCAGCCAGATCGGTGTAGTCATAAGCGAAATCATAGTTGGCATCTACACTGATAGTCGACAGAGACAGTTCATATACAAAACGGTTGTCTTCTGTGCTGACATTTCCTTTGTTGGTCCATTCTTCGCGGATCGCTGCGTCATAATCTGCAACTTTCACTGCTTTTCCTTTGCTGTTTACTGCTGTGTAAGCAACATTTGCATCGTTTGTATCGAATGTATCTTTTGTATTGTCTTCAGCGAAGTTTCTCTCTGTGATCACTGCTGTTACAGCTACATAAGCTACTTCTTCATTTGCATAAGCACGTCCCCGGGACGGATCCAGAACAAAGCTTGTTCCGTTCGGACGATATGCAGTATAAGTAACCTGCATCTCAGGTCTTACAGTATCAATCACAAATGAAAATGCCTGATCCTCACCTTTGTTTCCGGATGCATCTGCTACTTTCGTCTGTACGGTGTATTCACCATCTCTGTGGAATACAACAGTGAATTTGTATACGGTACTGTCTTTTGTCTCTGCGAAATCATTGACCGGATCCATAGTGATCTCTTTAATTCCCAGAGCATCCTTTGCTGCCTGCAGCTCATCCAGTGTATAATCGATTCCATTTACCATTACTTTCAGTTCGTTCAGGAAACGCTCTGTAACATTTACAGAATAGGTAACATCACTGTTTGCATAATGTCCGTTTAAGAATGCGGTACCATTATTTACCTGTGCATAACTGGATGCTACCACAGGTGCGATAGAATCCAAAACCAACGTATAGTCTGCACGGTTTTCCATCTCATTTCCCGCATTGTCATTTGCATTTGCAGATACCGTGATCACCTGGGATTTTCCTGCATCATTTTTCAGTTCCAAAAGTTTTTCGATAGTACAGTAGTTCTGAAGTTCTTTCAGTGTAACATCTTTCGGGAAACCTTTTGCATTCTTTTCCGTTACTTCTGCTTCTGCTTCTTTCTTTCCATCTCCCCAGTATCTGGAAATGGTGTACTGCATTTTTTCCAGTCCGGAATAGAATTTACTGTCGCTGGCATTCTCTTTTGCGGTCAGTGTCAGATTAGCATCACCGGAATAGTAGGTTCTGCCATCTACGATTCCCTGCTGTGTTGTTGTATCTGCTGCAATTTCTTTGTATTCAATGTCAATATCATGAATATTTTCCAGAACCACACCGTTCGATCCGTAAATCATACCGTTTCCAACATTGTCGATAACTTTAACGAAAACGATATAATTATTAGATTCCAGTGTCTGATCTCCTTTTAATTTACCAACCGGAACGGTATACGTATCATCGCCGGCTGTGAATTTTTCATTTACCAGCTGTTCTGCATAATCATAATTTGTCAGCAGATCTTTGAATGCTGTATCTTTGTCTATATTGGCTACATAATAAGACCAGCCTTTTACACCTGATAATGCATCAGCAAATGCTACTTTTGCTTCGATCTTCTTGTTGTCATACACGCCAAAAGTAATAATGTCTGCAAGTTTATCTGCTACTTTATTGTCTTTTCCAAAGCTGATCTCACTGCACTGTGGTGCATTCGGATCATATTTGAAACTGATCTCAAATGGATTGGTAGCATATTTTGTTGTTTCCACGCCGTCAACGGTACTGGTATCTACATTAGCAAGATAGATTTTTTCTGTTACAACTGTACCTGCTTCCGGCACTTCTTTTTCATTTAAACCACTATCTGTGATATCTGTTCCGTTTTTCAGATAGATTCTGTTGTAATTTCCTTCCAGTGCAAACTTGATCGTTGTTTCTTTTCCATAGTAACGATCATGTTTTTCATTCTCATAAGCGTGAATACTGGAAGCATTGTTAATTGTTACATAGTCTGTTGCGTCCGTGACATTTTCTTTTGTCACTGTCAGTGTTCCATGTGTATAATTGTCAAAATCAAATTTGTAGTTTGCTGTTGGATCACCGGTTTTGGCATCCAGGGTCAGCACATCTGTATGTATATCACAGGTTGCTTTATCGTTTGCTTTTACATTCTCTGCGGTAAGACCTTCTGCAGTAGTATCCACTACGGTCGGATAGGTAAATCCTTCCAGATTTTCTATCGTCTCTGTTCCCGCAAAACCTGTATCACCCGCTGGATCATTTACGGAAACTAATGTACTCAGATCGGCGGTATATTCCAGACTTCTGTATGGACGTTCTGTATTAGCCACTGTGAGTTTCAGTGCTCGTTTCTGAATGGTTACAGATGCTTCTGTTTTCTCACTTTTTTTGATGACGTAATTATTTTTAATTGCATCTTTGCCTTCCAGTGACGAGCACTGTGTAAAGTCTGTCGGTGCGAAAGTAAAGCTCTGTTCTTCTTCCTCACCTTTTACATTGGTAATTCCGCTGTCATAACCTTTAAAGATAATATCTTTGAAATTATCCGTTACTTCCTGTTGTGCAGCCTCTATTAAAGTATCGTCACCTTTCAGAGTAGCCTTTACATCTACTGCGCTTGTTGCATCGTAGATTTTTGTGTTGTCATACGTTGTCTTATCGGTTCCTGCTACAGAAACTGTCTTGTCGAGGGTCAGTTCATATGGATTTACTTTTACATAAATTTCTGTTCGGAATTTGTAATTTTCCGTTTCTACAGTTACAGTTACTAAAACTGGTTTGATCGATACATTTTTTGCATGGAAAGTGATTTCTTTCTTGTCATCCGACCTGTTCACTCCAACACTGGAATTATTTTCTGGTGTTACATCTAATGTTAGAACTGTATCGTCATCGCCATCCAGTACATTTCCTTCTTCATCTTCCAAAGTAAGTTTCTTTACGATATCTGCTGTTCCATATACCAGTTCCAGCGGATTTTCTTCCGTATATTTCTTGTCAAAAGAAAGTGTACCCATCTGTTTTTCAGTCTGATAACCGATACTATTGCCGCTTGCTTTATATACTGCATCACCATCAAAATCAGCTGTTACTTTAATTGTATCCTTATGATGTTTATTTTCTCTAAAACTGTTCTTAATTTCACCATTCGCATCTGTCGTACCGGTATATGGTTTTCCTTCAACCGTATACCGTACTTTTTCACCTCGGATTCCGGCTTGTGTTGCTGCATCTACAAGTTTTATGGTTATATCCCATAGTTTTTTCCAGGATTCTGGAGATTTACTTGTAGTCACACTCAAACTTGTTACATTTTTTTCTACCGTAATATTATTTTTTCTTGCCAGCAGATAATTTCCACAATATGCTACCAGACTAAAACTTTGTCCACCTACTTTTACAGAAACAACACCAGTAGCATCAACAGTAGCCTTTGCAGCGTTGCTGCCTTCGATTACCCATCGATCCACCTTGTCGCTCCAATTTCCATCCAAAGTGTACTTCACTTCAGACAACGCCTTGATACTATCATCCCCTGAGATTGTTCCACCTTTCGGAGTCAAATTTCCGATCTTTAAAACCAATGTTGGATTTTCTGAATCCACATCTTCTAATGTAGATGTAATATTCCCGAGCGTATACATTCCAGAATTGTCGCTAATGCTACCTTCTTTTATGCTATAGGTTTTACCAGTAGCATATTCCATCCCTGTAGTTGTGGATGATTTTGGATCCACAGTACAAGCTACTTCTTTTTCACCATTTGACAGAGTGAAACTTATATTTCCTAATTCTACTCCGCCAATGGTTCCAGCATCCGTGCCCAAAACAACCTTTACACTCAGATATTTTGTTTCTGCTGCCGGTGGTGTAGTCGGCTCAGATGGTGTACCAGAAGGTATTACCGTGCTTCCTTCACCGCTTCCTCCAGGTGTTCCTGTTTCTGTTGTACCCGGAGTGACTTCTCCACTACCGCTTCCCTCTTCTGCAAGAGGTGCGATCGTTTCTCCTGCTTCCGTGGCCATAACGGTGTATGGACTGGAGGTTACGCAGGTTGACAATGCGAAGACAACGGCCATGGCGAACGCCAGGATTCTCTTTGTTTTTTGCTTCATATCCTCAGACTCCTTCCTTCAGCTGAGTATTTTTCTCGGCTGATTCCTCTTTTACCTTTCGGTATCTTATAACTTTTCTTTTATGCAAAAACTTGTATACCCTTCCGTTCAGGACGAAGTGTCCGTAAAAGGATACCATGGTTATCCACATACAAACTAACATGACGGGATCCGGTATGTTGAACACGTAGGTTCCGAGTATGATCACCAGGAATCCCGGGATGAATGCAAGATCTGCAATCAATCCTTCTTTGGTGGATCCGGGTGCAAGTGCACCGATACGCTCCACCGAGCGATAATTTTGATAGCTTTTCAGATTTCTTATTTTCTGACAGCTGAGGATGTAGAGGAAAATCCCCCACAACAATCCTACCCAGAAGATACCCCCGGCAAATACTGCTATTGCCGGGTGTTTTTCTCTGTCAGCTATCGGAAGAAATGCGACCACTGTAGATGATATAAGGAAGAAAGCCATCGACAGATCATTAAATATCCTTGCTGTTTTTCTCTTATTCATCAGATCACCTTCTCCGTATGTATCAGGATGATACTTCTTTCTATCTCAAAGGTACTGTTGGAATGCTGCAGCATGTTCGGATCCAGAACCATGGTTCCTTCCTGTTCCGGTGTAGATACATGCTGTCTTTCCTGTACCGGGTTGGCGATCATGGACGGATCCAGTACATCTGTAGCTTCCGACCCTGCCATCATGGACGGTTCCAGCACGTCTGTAGCCTCGGCTCCACTCATCATGGCTGCATCCAGCACATCTGTGGCTTCCGATCCGTTGGCTGCTGGTTCCTGCATCATGCCATTGGCTTCGGAACTATTTGCCATATTCAGATTCATCTGACCGGTTGGTTCGCCAAATTCCTGGCTCATCCGACCGCTGAGATCATCGGTAAGATTGTCTGTATAGTGACGTCTCTGTACCAGCTGTCCGGTTCCTTTTTTCTTGTTTTTGGACTTTTTATCCATAGAAACGATACGTCCGGAGTCGCTGCTGTTGGCTGCCATCTCTTCCATGGCTTTCTGAGCACTCTTTCCCCGGTATTCATTAAATACCTGTGGGATATGCAGATAGAAGAAAAGGAATATCGCCAGTGCAAGGAACAGCAATGCAGCAATCCCAAATCCCAGCTGCAGATTGCTCAGAAGCTGGATCTGCTGTTCAATATTTTGTGTCTGCCCCATTACTGATCACCTCCGCTCTTCACGGCATCAGAATTCTGTGCATACAGAGATTCCACCAGTTTCTTTGTATTATCCACGGTTGTTATCGTATTATCACGGATCCGCTGTGCCGTCTGGTTGGAACCGGTATCAGCACCGGAGACTCTTGTCTCGATGGCTGCCAGGGCACCCTGGAAGGTTGCTTTGTCCACACCGGCATCTGATACGAACTGTTTTGCATTTTCATACAGCTGATAAGATACATCGTTCAGCAGTCGAAGCTGTGTCAGACGCTCCCGGCTTTCTGTACTGATAGTTTCCGGAAGTCCGCCTACCAGACCGTTTAATTCTACCCAGAAATCCGAGTAGGAATATTTGATCTCACCGGTTACGGTATCTTCCTGACCCACTTTTCCGTAATAACTACAGATACTCAAGAAGGTTTCCACCAGATTGGTGTCGATATCATATTCCTGGATCTTGTCCGCAGATAATTTTTCTGTGGAATCCAAACCGAATGCTTTCAGCTGCTCATCGGATAATACAGCCTGTGCTACGATACCGAACCATTTTTTAGCAAGTTCTTTATCTCCTACCGGTTTTCCGGCACCACTCGGGAAGTAGTAAGCCATCCCCAGCTCATAGGCCAGTTCCGTGTAACCGTCCAGATTATCTTCCAGCACCTCTTCGTAGGTCTGTCTTCCTGCCGTCTGCTGCAGTAGAGCCTTGAAATCCTGACTGTCCTGACCGGAGAAGCCGTCCTCATCGTTTCGCAGGGCATCCAGATAAACCAGATAGGCCTCTTCCTTGCCCGGGTCGATGGCAACTGCTTTTTTCGCATAATTGACTTTGGCAGTTCCGTCACTCTTCTCTGCCTGGTCTACATAATAATCATAACCGCTTTGCTCTGTTTTATTTTCCATCAGCATACATCCCAGGGAAATACCGCCGCACAGGACAGCTACAGCTGCGCTGACGCCAAAGCCAAGCAGCTTATTTCTTAATTTCTTTCGATATGGAAGACTCAGTTCCTCAATATGCTCCAGATCGTACAGCATTTCCAGACAGGATTCATATCGATTCTCCGGTTCATACTGTGTACAACGATCAATGATCATCTCCAGACCAAGCAACTTATTCATATCCTCTCTCGGGATCTCATCTACCAGACTCGGCCGGCACTGTGTAATCTTCGGAAAGTTAAATGGTGTAGGGGAAGGATTTCTTCCGGTGATCAGATGATGGAGGGTAGCTCCCAGACAGTAAATATCACTTCGGGGTGTGGACTGTCCGTTTCCTCCGTACTGTTCCGGTGACGCATATCCGGGTGTTCCCAGACATGTGGTATCCTCTTTGTTCCCCTGTTTAAAGGTACGGGCGGTACCAAAGTCGATCAGGGAGATCTCTCCGTCCGGCTTCAGCATGACATTGCCCGGTTTCATATCTCGATAAATAATGGGATTCGGTCTGGTATGAAGGTAGTAGAACACTTCACACAGCTGTTTGCCCCAGGCGATCACATCGTCCAGTGCGATGGGAAGCCCTTCTTTTTCCATACTTCCTTTCAAGATCTTATCCAGTGATTTTCCCTGGATATAATCCATAACGATCAGGAAGGAATCCCCGTCGTCGATCACATCGATGATACTTGGCAGGTATTTGTGATTCAGTTCTTTCAGGATATTGGTCTCAGCGATCAGCCCCTGTTTGACTGTGGTAAAATCCTGCTGTCCATCTTTTCGGACCTCTTTGATGGCCCATGTTTTATTTGCTTTTTCATTCAATGCCAGGTAGACGACACTCATACCGCCCTGGCCGATCTTATTTAATACTTTGTATTTTCCGTCTACATAAGAACCTATCTGCAGCATGCTTATCCCTCCCGACATGTCCGGATAACAGCTGCCGATATGTTATCCACTTCTTTTCTGGATTTGTTCAGTTCCACCAGTGAGACGATATTCTGAAGCATAATATCTTCGTTCTCCAGAAGTTCCGGACGAAACTTCTCATAGATCTCATCCGGCGAGATCACATGGCGGAATCCATCGGAGCAGAGAATAAAGGTGGTGTCCGGATTGGCATCTCCCACAAAATAATCCGGGTGGATCTCATCCGATGCTCCTACACACTGGAGCAGTACATTTCTCTGTGGATGGGTCTGTGCCTGTTCCCAGGTCAGATGTCCCAGATCCATCTCGTACTGCACATAGGTCTGATCCTTCGTCAGCTGATAGATGGCATCGGAAACCATGTAAGCTCTCGAGTCGCCGATGTTCATGATGTAATATTTGTCATCCACAACCAGAAAAGCTACGACTGTTGTACCCATGCGTGTTCCTATTCCGGATGCATACTTTGCCAGTTTCTTGTTCTGCCGCATTACCAGGTCGTCCCACTGTACACGAAGTTCATCCATTGGAAATTCCGGTGTTTCCAGCAGTCCGGGAAGTTTATTGATAAACCACTGATCGAACTCCCGGATCACTGTCGCACTGGCCAACTCACCATCAGCCAGACCGCCCATTCCGTCACACACGACACACAGACAAACCTTATCATGGTTTGTCTGCGCGATTTTCACGAGTACTGAGTCCTGATTTGTTTTCTTCACAATACCCACATCGCTGTGAGCTGCTATTTTATAAATCATCCTCATACCTCTCATATATTATTCAGTTTTATGCACGAAACAGAAATTCTTCATCTGCCAGACGAATGGTTTCATTTCCTGTCAGAGCTCTTTCTTTTCCGGCCGGTACTGCAACACCGTTAACGTTTGTTCCGTTTGTTGCATTGTTATCAACGATTGCAAATGCTCCGTTTCGGTATACGATGCTTGCATGTGTACGACTGATATTGGTGAATTGGAAAATTAAATTCCAGTCCATTCACCCAAAAACTGGAACTTAGTATTGCAAAATATATCCTAGAAGTTAGTGTTGCAAACCTCTTGATATCTAGTTATAGTTGTGGCTCAGCAATAGAGTCCGGATGGCGTTATCCAAGGAGAATACCATGGCTAAGAATGCACATCTGGTTCTTGATGAAAGAGCCACAATAGAAGTTCGCTTAAGAGAACGAGCTTCATTTACTGAGATAGGTAGGGAACTTGGCAAGGACCCTTCTACTATCTCAAAAGAAGTCAGACTCCATAGTCAGACTGTACGTAAAGATTCCTTCAATCCCTGCAGCAAGCGAAGTACCTGTGATGAATACGGAACAGCATGTTCAAAGTGCAAACTACAGTATTTAAAAAGCTGCAAGAGATGTCCTCGTGTAAAGTGCTACGAGCATTGCAAGCAGTTTGAGGTATTGGTTTGTAACAAACTGAAGAAACCACCATACGTTTGTAACGGCTGTATCCAACGGCAATCCTGTAAGCTGGAGAAGCATATTTATTCTGCCAAATCAGCTCAGAAGAATTATGAGACTACTCGCTCAGAAAGTCGTTATCTGTAGATAACGTTGATCTTCCGAGAAAGGTCCGTTATCGTACCCGCTCACATAAGAAGCCTGTAAGAGTAGACAAGCAGTGTCATATAGGACGTACTTACGAGGATTTTGAAGCTTATCTTGCTGCGAATTCTGATATTCCGGTAGTGGAAATGGATTCAGTAGAAGGTCGCAAAGGTGGTAAAGTCTTGTTGACCATATACTTTAGAAATAGTAGTTTAATGCTTGCTTTTATCCGTGATAACAATACCGCCAAATCAGTTACAGAAATATTTGACTGGTTGTATGAACAGTTAAGACATGAAGTATTCACTAGCCTCTTCTAGGTGATTTTGACCGACAGAGGAAGTGAATTTACTAACCCGCTGGCAATCGAATTTAATAAGGGCAATGGTCGCAGAACACATATCTTTTATTGTGATCCACAGCGTTCTGATCAAAAAGGTGGTTGTGAAGTTACACATGAGATGATTCGTCGTGTGTTTCCGAAGAAAACTTCTTTTGATAACTTAATTCAGGATGATATCAATCTTATGATGAGTCATATCAATTCATATAACAGAAAAAAGCTGAATAACCAGTCGGCACACCAGTTGTTCAGCTTCATTAATGGCGGAGATATTCTTGACAAGTTAGGAATAAAATCCATTCCCGCTAACGAGATTAACCTTACACCTCTATTACTGAAAAAATAAGAAAACGTAGCGCCATTCGGAAGAAATACTGAACCGAATGAGGCGTGGAATTTAATCTTGCGAAAAAAAAATAAAATTCGACCTCCGCTTAACGTGACTCTTTTTTCAGAAGATTAAGATCTCAAAAAAGAATATCAGCATATGAAGCATAAAACAACTTGTTTCTAATAGTAAATTCCAGTTTTGAAGAATTAAATGATTATATTTTTCAGATGAGACGGATGAATTGTAAAATATCTTACTGTCTGCAACAAAAGTGTGATGTGTTTTTTGATTTGTATTTTCCCGACAGTTGTATCATATCATGTTTTTGCCTGCGGAACAAGCGTAACTATGAGAAAAACAGCTGCAGTAACCAGGTTACTGCAGCTGCTTTTTTCATCCGATACCGCCCAGCGCGATTCCAAGAACCAGCACCAGGATACACACCGGCACATAAACATATTTACAGATCGGGTAAAACCAGGAGGTAAGGTGACTGCTTCGTCCTTTGTTTACCTGTTTTTCCACATACTCTTTTCCACATATCCAAAACAGCATGATACCAGCCAGTCCGGCTCCCAGCGGGCAGATGTAGATAGAAAGTACATCCATCCAGCCGGATACGATACCCTGGATCAGAATGGAAACAATCACGCCGATCACTGCGATCACCGCACACGCCGGTTTTCTCTCCAGATGGAATTTTTCCTGCACCGTTGCGATCGGTGCTTCGTACAGGTTGATCAGGGAGGTCAGCCCCGCGAATAATACAGCAACAAAGAAAATGATCACAATGATCTTTCCTCCCGGCATATTTTTGATCAGATTTGGCAGGAAAATAAATAACAGTCCGGGACCGCCCTGATCGAGCTTGGCTCCGGTGGTTGCCATCGCCGGGATGATGACCAGGGATGCAAGCAGCGCAGCCAGTGTATCAAAGAATGCCACTCTTCCCGCAGCAGCCGGAATATTTTCTTCATCCGACAGATAGGATCCATAGATTAGTGTTCCGTTTCCCGCCACCGAAAGGGAGAAAAATGCCTGTCCCAGGGCAAAAATCCACGTTTTCGGATCGCCAAGCGACTTGCCGTCCACACGGAAGATATAGTGATATCCGTCCACGGCCCCCGGCTGAAATGCCACATAGATACCAAGTCCCACAAACAGCAGGAAAAATACCGGCATCAGCACTTTATTGACTTTCTCGATCCCGCCTCCGACACCGAACATCAGGATCCCCATAGCTGCCAGCAGGATCACAACCTGCCAGCCTGTATTGCCGAACGCAGATGCCATCGAACCGAACGCGGCACTGAATTCGTCCACATCAGCCGGTGCCAGTGTCGCCCCGGTGAATGCGCCGACCGTATATTTTAAGATCCATCCCATAACGACCGTATAGCCGATCGCCATCGCTAGCGAGCCGACCACCGGGATCAGCCCCAGTGCTTCTCCCGGTTTTCTTTTTCCTTTTCTCTCACAGGCAATTCCGAACGCATCAATCGGACCGGATCTCGTTGCACGTCCGAATGTCATCTCTCCGATCACCCCGGTAAATCCGATCAGCGCCACAAAGATAAAGTACGGAATCAGAAATGCTCCGCCTCCATATAACGATACTCTGGTAGGAAACATCCAGATATTTCCCATGCCCACCGCCGAACCGATGCACGCCAGGATAAATCCCCACCGGGTATTAAATGATTCTCTTTTTTTCATCACATTTTCTCCATTTGTTTATAGTTTTGTAACTGTTCATTCTTCCACAGAATTATATTTTTTACATATTATAAATCGTATTTCTCAGCAACCGCGTCATCCGGAAAGTTCCTGAATCTTTTTTCTGTGTCATCATAAGGATCGTCATCTGATCTTGCGGCGCATTGGCAAAATAGCAGCCGAGCCATCCGTCCCAGCCGTACTCTCCCTTGCTTCCCAGCGTTGCGGATCTGCCCGGGTTCACCAGCACACGCATGAAATTACCATAAGAAAATCCTTCCAGCCATGCCATACCTTCCCGTTCAAAGACTTCCTGCTGCTCTGCGCTCAGCACATGACCGGTCATAAAGCGTACCATCGCCGGACTGAGGATTTGTTTTCCCTTATAACTTCCGCCATTTAACAACATCTGTGCAAAATGAGAATAATCATCGATCGTAGACACCAGGCCTGCACCACCGGATTCGAATGCCGGGCGGCGATCCATCGCATTCCGGATGCCCAGATGATTACCGGTATAGAGTACCGACGGCTTTCCTTCGTTACACTCATACGTTTTCACCAGCCGGCTCTGCTTCTCTTCCGGTACCCAGAAGCCTGTATCCACCATTTCCAGTGGAGTGAAGATCTCTTTTTCCAGAAAATCTCCGAACCGCATACCGGAAACCACTTCCACAAGGGCACCTGCCACATCAGCGGAAGTTCCATAGCACCAGGAGCGCGCCGGCTGAAAGGCAAGCGGGATCTGTCCGAGACGGTTGGCAATCTCCACCGTACCATAAGCTCCTCCTTCTCCCTCATCAAGTCCCTGAATCATCTCGGCAAATAAGGCTTCCGTCTGTTTTCCGGTCAGATGATTGCCGTCATAGACCAGACCGGAGGTCATATTCACCAGATCCTGGATCGTGACATCTCGCCATGGCTTTTCCACATGGCCGTCTGCTGCTACCACCATTTGTCCACAAAATCCAGAAAGATATCTGCATACCGGATCTGCCAGATCGATCAGTCCCCGCTCCACCAGAATCATCACTGCAGTTGCGGTGATCGGTTTGGACATAGAATAGAGACGGTAAATACTGTCTCTCGACACCGGCTTTTTTGCCTCGATATCCGCATAACCGCTTTCCAGATACACGGTTTCCTTCCCTTCTCTTCTGACCATCAGAATCGCGCCCGGGATCTCTCCCCTTGCCACTGCATCATCAAGGATCCATTGCAATCGATTGATTTTTTCCTGTTCCATATTATGCAACCCTCCATATTATCTTCTCGCAAACTCTACGCTCTATTGTATACCAAAAAAACCGTTATGCCTACGGTTTTTCGTACAACATAACGGTTTTTTGCATTTTTCTCTATATTTTTTATTTATTTTTGGTAATCCCCTGACCAATCAGATAGCATACAGCTGCTACCACCATACCATTAATGGAAGCAATTCCCAATTTTACAACATTTGCCACAACAGCTCCCAAGATCACACCGCCTACAGCGAACCAGTTGACTACTGCAGGTTTCGCGGCCGGATCTTCATACTCTTTCTTATTCATAAAGTATGAAAGTACCAGGATGATACCTACCGGCGGCAGCGTACAGTTCAGGATGTTCAGCCATTTTGTGAAGTTATAATACAGCCATACAGAAAGCACAGTTCCGATGATACCGGATACCAGAACCATCGGTTTTTTCTTCTGATGAAAGATATTTGCCAGACCAAGACCTGCAGTATACAGAGCATTGTCGTTGGTTGTCCAGATGTTCAGACCAAGTACCAGAACTGCCATGTAGAACAGATTCAGACGGATCATAACCTCGAAGATATCATTTCCGCCTACGAAAATATAGGCAATTGCTCCGAAGAAGAACATCAGGGAGTTTCCGATAAAGAATGCCACGACCGTTGCGATCGTTCCTGTCTTCGCGTCTTTGGCAAATCGGGTAAAGTTCGGGGTTGCAGTTCCACCGGATACGAAAGATCCCACAACCAGACCGGCACCGCCAAAGACTGTGAGAGAACCGCTGGATACGGCGAACTGATCCACGATCGTTCCGTTTCCCTGACGGACCGCCATGATCATAGCCACTGTACCGAGTACTGCTACCAGTGGCACTGCGATATAACTGATGACAGTCAGGGAATCGATACCGAAGTAAGCGGAAGCTGTCATACACACGCCGGCTACAACGACCAGTGCCCACATGGCGGTCTTACTGTCCCCAAACAATTCTCCTGCTACCGGAATCGCGAACATCGCGATACCTACACCAAACCAGCCGATCTGTGTAAAACTGATCATTGCTGAGGAAAGATACGAACCTTTCTCTCCAAACGCTCTCTGCGCAAGCAGATCCATGCTCATACCTGTCTTCGCTCCGACATACCCAAGAAGTCCGGTATACAGACCAAGGATTACCCCACCAAACAGCAGAGATTTTAAGAATCCCCAGAAATCCAGTCCTGCTGCCAGCTGCTGACCTGCCCACATACTTGCGGAGAAGAAGGTAAATCCAAGCATGATCATAAACATGGTCACAAAGCCCTTCTTTCCTTCCTCCGGTACGACGCGATCCGCGTAATCGATGTCTACTTTCTGTTCTGTCTCTTTTTTCATTTGTTTTCTCCCGTCTCAGTTTGTTTCCATAACCTTATTTGTCTTTCGGCTGATTCCATTACAGAATATATTTACGCAGTGCACCGGTAAATTCATCGATCCGCTGCTGCGCCAGTTCTTCTAATGTAATGTTCTTCATGCTCTCCACATATCCCTGTTCCTGGCGATACAGCCATTTTGTATCTGCAGGACGGATCTTTTCATAATGGTTTGCATGGATCCAGTCTTCGTAACTGATCGGAAGTTCATAACCGAGTTTTTCTTCCAGTAAAGTTCCAAAATCAATCTGACCGGCGCGTTCTTTGATCCCGTTCCAGAACTCCAGCACTTCTTCTACATGCTCATGAATCTCGTAACGTCTCGCACCGCCATCATAGATAATACATTTTTCAAACAGAGGGCTGCACATGGAAAGTGTCTCCCGACGGAATTCCGGAGCCACGATACCACCCTTCCAGTAAAAGTCCACATTCGGAAGATTGATGCCGGATACACCCTTATCTTCATACATACCGAAGATTCCTTCATAATATACCGTGATAAATCCTTCAAATTCCGGCCAGAACTCCCGAATATCCCGGGTCAGATCCTCCAGGATCTCGATACCCTTCGTTCCACCAATCGTAAAGAGGATAATATTCCGAAGTTTTGCTCCGTGATTCCGGTAAAAATCGGTCACATAACGCAGACAGTGGATCAACGTCTCTCCACTGGCAATGATATCTCCGATCATCAACGTGCTGTCCGGTACCATCGTCAGCTTACTGTATTTGATCTCCAGTCCCGCAATCTCTTCCTCCTGAAATACACGCTCACTGGATAAGAAACTGATATCATGCACACGAATGTGCTCCCGGTAGCAGCTCTCCTCCAGCGGATAATTCAGCGCACCGCGAAGAATCGATAAGATATTCGCTGTTGTCACTTTCTTCTGTTCTTTCAGATAATATAACATCTGAGAAGTCGACGGAATCAGGCAGTTATAAACCTCATACCCGACAATCTCCGGTGTGTTCAGAAGCTTTCTCGTCTCCGCCTCCGAAACCACATAATACTCATTCAGATAATCTCCGCCATCCAGCCGATAGCAGGCAACACCCTGCTCGTCAAACTCCGGCATCAGTGTCACGTTTTCCCAATCTTTCTTCATATACTTATCCTCTTTTTCATAACCGCCATCACACAGTCGACCCACGATCCGCCGGTTACTTCTTTTCTATTTTCCATTTCTCACCCACCAACTTTTTCAACCAGATGGGCGTACTTCTTGAATATATTACAGATATTCCTTCCCCCCGTCAAGACCTATTTCAAAACAATCAGAAAATCCCACCGTTTCCATACGTTTCCATCGATTCCGGCTGCTTTTCCTCATACACATGGTGAAATGTCTCCTGATTTTCTGCTGAAAATGTATCGGTTTTTCTTTGTTTTCTTTCGAAAATGTGTTAGAGTCATACCATACGCGAATACATCCCGAAATCTTTCTATTTCTGTATCCGCATCTTTTGTGTACAATGGGGGATTTTATTTTGGAAACTGTAGAAAAAGAACATAACCGTATGGCGTTAAATGTAGCGGCACTTGCCGGGGATATCCTGCTGGCGAGCGGAGCGGAGATTTTCCGTGTAGAGGAAACCATCAACCGGATCGCCCATGCCTACGGCATCGACTCGTGTGATCCGTTTGTCTTAAGCAGTGGTTTCTTTCTCACGGCTGACAGCAACTCGGATCAAAACTTTGCCTGGGTACGCCACATCCCGTTGAGTGCTACCCGGCTTGACCGTGTCACTGCGGTCAACCAGCTCTCCCGTGAGATTGAACACGGATTCTATACACCGTAGGAAGCCTATCAGAAGCTTCAGGATATCCAGCAGATGCCCGCCAAACGGAATCTCTGCCAGATCCTTGCTTCCGGCGTGGGCAGCGGATGCTTCTGTTATCTCTTCGGCGGCGATCCGGTAGACTGTATCGTGGCTTTTATCGCCGGACTGCTGCTGTATGTCTATCTGCTGTGCGTGGTGAAAGGACAGCTTTCCAAAATCGCAACGAATATATCCGGTGGCATGTTTGTGACTTTCATCGCCGTCCTGATCTATCAGTTGGGACTTGGACATCATCTGAGTGAGATTATCATCGGTTCCATCATCCCACTGGTTCCCGGTGTGGCGTTTACGAATGGCATCCGCGATATCGCCGACCAGGACTATATTGCCGGTGCGGTCCGCATGCTGGACGCACTGCTTGTCACGTTCAGTATCGCAATGGGTGTCGGTCTTGTAATGATCGGGTATCACCATTTTGTGGGCGGTGCGATTCTGCCGTGATTCATAGGTTTCTATGAATGCATGGGTTTCTTTCGTCCCGGCGGATTTTATAAAACGAGATAACATACGCTTTGCGAAGTTTACTTATTGCTTGCGTAAATCAAATATATTTATCTATCTCTCAGGAGGTTATCTTTATGTCCGTACATCTGATTTTCGAGTTTCTTACCGCTTTTGTCGGTACGATCGCTTTCGCCCTGCTCTTCCAGGTGCCAAAGGAATATTATGTAAACTGCGGTCTGGCCGGTGGCTGTGGCTGGATCTGCTACAAGTTACTGCTAGCTGGCTGCGGGCTCTTCGGTTCCACCTTTTTTGCCACGGTTCTTGTCGTTTTTCTCTCCAGGCTCAGTGCGGTCCGGCGCCACTGTCCGGTGACGATCTTTCTCGTTGCAGGCATCTTCCCGCTGGTTCCGGGAGCAGGGATCTACTGGACTGCCTATTATGTCGTGACAGATCAGCTGGCCAAAGCTTCCGACCGTGGATTCCAGACTTTGAAGATCGCGGTGGCGATCGTGCTTGGCATCCTGTTTGTCTTTGAATTTCCACAAAAGTGGTTTCGCTGGGCGGAGCGCGGTACGGCTGCCGGTAACTGATCCGCACACAGGACTTTTTCAACTGCAATCTCCCACGACCGACACAGAATCCAGACACATCCAGCAGTGTTCTACGCATCTTATGTCAGCAAATTGATTCACCAGATCAATTTTTAATATGCAATGCATCAAAAAAGCATGCATACAGGATTTTTTCGCTTCTGTATGCATGCTTTTTCTTTGTGGTGATATTATTTTATAATTTTATTTTCGCATTATGGCTTTTCTGACATTTCTACGGATACGCTTCGGTATTTCTTCTCTGTCCCCGCAGATTCTTACGCTTCCACAACTACCTTGCAACCCGAAAGGCTCTTCACCGTATAATTTCCGTTTCCGCCTTCCACATGCAGGTGAATCTCATCTCCCGCACGTTTCGCAGTCACCGTCATCACCGTCTCTCCTTTCAGATCCGGTATCTCAGTTTTCGCTTCGGCTCCCTCATCAAACGCGGATACCAGAAGGCTAACACCATCCGCATAATCATAATCCGGTTTCTGGTCATTATTGCCCAAAGCAAGCACTGTATTTGGACGGATCATCAGTGGCAGACTGTGATAATCATGCGTCTCTTTCTGCCATTTTCCTCCGCTCACCTCTGCTCCGGTGATCAAATTATACCAGGTTCCCTCCGGCAGATAATACTGCACTTCACCGTTCTCTTTAAAGATCGGAGCCACCAGCAGAGAATCGCCGAACATATACTGCCGATCCAGGGTATCACATGCACGATCCTCCGGGAAATCCAGGAACATCGGGCGCAGTACCGGACGGCCTTCTTTGTGTGAGCGCACAGCCTGCCCGTACAGGTATGGCATCAGACGACATTTCAGATTGACAAACTCCCGCAGAATATCACATGCCTCTTCATCAAACATCCACGGCACACGGTAAGAAGACGAACCGTGCAGCCGGCTGTGAGAACTTAACAGGCCAAACTGGCACCAGCGTTTGTAGATGTCCGCCGGTGCGGTACTCTCGAATCCACTGATATCATGACTCCAGAAACCAAATCCACCCAGAGACAGGGAAAGTCCTCCGCGAAGCGTCTCTGCCATGGAGACATAGCTTGCGGAACAATCGCCGCCCCAGTGTGCCGGGAACTGCTGACCACCGACGGTGGCAGAACGCGCGAACAGTACAGCTTCGCCGGTTCCTCTCTCACGCTCCAGTAATTCGAAAACTGCCTGATTATACAGATAAGTATAGTAATTATGCATTTTCACCGGATCGGAATGGTCAAAATACTCGATTTCTTTCACCGGGATTCTCTCACCAAAATCAGTTTTAAAGCAATCCACGCCCATATCCAGCAGCGTCTTTAACTTTCCCTGATACCATGCCACAGCATCCGGATTTGTAAAATCAACCAGTGCCATACCAGGCTGCCACAGATCCGTCTGCCATACGCTTCCGTCTGTTTTCTTAACCAGATAACCATGATCCTTTCCCTCTTTGAACAGACAGGATTTCTGTCCGATATACGGATTGATCCATACACAGATGTGAAGCCCGCGATCATGATACCGTTTCAGCATGCCTTTCGGATCCGGGAATGTCGCGGGATCCCATTCAAAGTTACACCACTCATAGGCATCCATCCAGTAGCAGTCAAAATGGAACACATGCAGCGGAATCTCCCGGTCTGCCATGCCCTGAATAAAACCGGAAGTGGTCGCCTCATCATAATTCGTAGTAAAAGAAGTCGTCAACCACAATCCGAACGACCATGCCGGCGGCAGTGCCGGTTTTCCGGTCAGTTCTGTGTATTTTTCTACGGTTCCCATCGGCGTTTTTCCACTGATCACATAATAATCCAGACGTTCCCCCTCTACGGAAAACTGGATCCGTTCTACCTTCTCACTGGCGATCTCATACGCCACATCGCCCTCGTTGTCCACCAGGATACCGTAGCCTTTATTTGTCACATAGAACGGGATATTTTTATAGGCAATCTCACTGGCAGTTCCGCCATCCTCGTTCCACATCTCCACTACCTGTCCGTTTTTTACGAACGGCGTGAAACGTTCCCCGAGTCCGTAGACATATTCATCCACATCGAGGAACATCTGCTCCAGCATATAGTTTTTCCCGGTTTTTGTGTTCTGCATATAGGCAAGATTCCGGAAACTCGACTCTGTGAGGAAAGTATCTCCCTCATAAAATGCCATCTTGTATCCATTCGGTGCTTTATCGATCACCGCTTTCAGAGAGCCCGTCTGATAGATCAGCTGCTCCTCATTCTCCTCGATCCGCACATGCGCATCGCCGGTATAAATCTTTGCAAAAGGTCCGTTATATACGGCTCCGTCATGATGCACCGCAGACACTTTGATCACACCGTCCATCGGACTGGACAGTGTCACCGTCAGAAGCGGGATATTCAGACAGCTTCCCCGATCCACGATATGGGAGCACGGCAGATACATCGTCAGTTCCTGCCCGTATACCCGGTGACTTCCGTACTCTACTGCATAGGCAGCTTTCATCTCATCACGAAGCAGCCAGTAACCATTGGTAAATTTCATAATTTCCTGTCTCCTTTACATTATGTTTGTAGCCCTCAGAAATCTTCTCATTTTTTAAACGATTCTTCTTTTATTATAGAAATTTCCCACATGAAACACAAGATTCTCACTCGCTTTTCTTTGTTTTAAAGATAATGTTTAGATTTTATTTTCCTTGTCAAATCCCGGTATCTGTGTATAATAAACCTCAGAATATAATCATTCGGCATATTCGCAGTTACGAGAGTAGAAAACCTCGCAGAACTCTATCTACTAAATGGTTATAAAAAGACACATAAAGGAGGAAAAAATAAGTAATTGAATATATTGTTAAATGTGATTAAATGTGTTTAAATATACTCAAAGGAGTAAATTATTATGAATACA
>OIEF01000326.1_pt1 | contig 21307 bp, 23 predicted proteins | sample 1581721 | NCBI WGS metagenome assembly OIEF01 (sample SAMN01760908, study PRJEB22395) | human gut metagenome
GGTTGAAAAAGAATTACATATCCCCCGTAAAGCAAAGAAAGAGGTTATTCGTGACCTGAATGAAATTTTTGCTTCTGCATTAGAAAACGGTGAAACAGAGCAACAAGTAATTGATCGATTGGGAAATCCTAAAGAATTTGCAGAGAACACCGCTGAGCAATTAGGAATCGATCTTACTTCTTTGCACAAACATAAAGTGGTTATTTCAGGTATAGTAGCACTTATTGTTTCTGTTGTCGCATTTTTGATTTATGGTTCTACGCGAGCCGGGCATATAGAGCCTGGGACAATCGGACAGGCAGACGCTATGACGAATATACAAATTGCGAGTGGATTGGGAATTGATATTTCCTTGCTTATTTTGATAATTGGTATTGTTTCCGCTATCCTTGCAGTAATCCAGATTGTTCGTTATGTAAATAAAAAATGGAGGTAATTATGAAAAAGTCATTATTTATTATTTCGTTTATATTAGTGATCGTGCTTGCATTGACCGCTTGTTCAAAACAAAATTCGACACAGGATACAAACAATTCCCCAAGTGAGAGTCTTACTATGTTGGACGAAGGTGTGTGGCCTGAAAATGAATATACCGAAGGTCTTTCTGTTCCTCCTGGAACTGTAAGTTGGGCCGTTCTCGATGCAGCAAAAGGTTATTGTGGTATTTCCCTTATTGATTTAACAGATGATGAATACAATGCTTATATGGAACTTTTGAAAGAGGATGGTTTTTCCATAATTGAAGAAGTTTCCGAAGAAATAGAAGGTCAAAATTATGTTTCTATCGGGACTGTTTTATCAAATAAAGAGAAGTCATTGAGTATAAGCTATATACCTAACAACTTGGGCATATATATTGCGTTTACCACAGAGTCATGACCAATGTTTCGCAACAAACCGATACTCACATAAGAGCGGCCGATTTCACATCGAAAATGGCTGCTCTTTTCTTTTGCTCATGTTCAAACAAATACCACCTATGGCATAACTAAAAAAACACAGACTTTTTATCATATCTCTCCAAGATTTAATATATTCTTTTTTTCTTTCTGCGCATAGCGCATGGTCTGATAAGCTCCGCCGCCTGTATGGTCCACATAGAATACAACGAGATCGCTTCGCTTCACCATCTGCCGGTTGCGAATTTGAAAAGCACCTTTCGGGTGACTGCTGGCCGCGCTGCCGCATATTTCGATTTCATCATAATAGGCTTCAAAGTTTTCCGTATTGTTGTGTAACTCCGCCGTGGGATATGGCAGTATCCAAATCAAGGAACTGTTGTCATCCCGTACAATCCGCTTCTGGCGTTTGACAGCGGAGGAAACGATCTGGTCAAAATCTCCGTCCCGTCCGATCAGGAACTCCACATACTCCTTTTCCAAAAGCAGCGCATGAACCAGCGCCTCCACACGATCCTCCGCCTCACGAAACTCCGGGATGATCCTGTGTCCAAAAAAACTAACAGTAAATATGTTCACGGTTCTATCTTCGCCATTTTCAAGCCAGCCTCTCCAACAAAGTAAATAATCCACTTCTCATTATATACAATCATTGACTTAAAGTAAATAATCCTCTAATTGGTTTCAATTATAATTTACCTGTTTTGTTGGTAGCATAATATCAGGAGGTGATATTATGCAAACGGAGTTTCCAGAACGCTATATCACTCTGGGCTTGAAGATCGCATATTACAGAAAAAAGGCGGGGATGACACAGGAGGTCCTTGCGGAGAGGATCGGGAAAAGTGTCAACTTCGTTGGTCAGGTAGAAGGAACAGGTACGGTTCGTGGCGTATCTCTTGAAACATTGTTCAAGATCGCCCAAGTGCTGAAAATCCCGCCCTCCAAGCTGTTAGAGGATGACTGATCGACTGCGATGCAGCCAGAACAAAAAAAGAATGGGAGCGCCAACCTCGGATAACTGCATCCGATGTTGACGCTCCCATTTTGCTTGATAAAAGGTGAAAATCCGGCGTTTTCCCTATACAGGAAGGCCCTGCCGCCCCACATGGAATCATACTGCCTCTACACAGAAAATCCGCCACAGGCTGTTTCTTCGCCCATTTTGAACCCTAATTCCCGCACTTTTTGGAACGGCTGGAAAGATAGTGCGGACAGGACAACACCACCGCCCGGAAACTCTGTTTGCAGGGATGGACACAGCCCTTGCATAGCTTGTTATACTGGCGTCTTCCGTTCTCACCCAGGAAGAACGCCCATTCCAGACGCCATTTCTTGCTCCGGCTCATAAGTCATGCTCCGGGGGCTTCTTCTGCGGGGCGGGCTTGTCCGGGCTTTTCCGTTCCGCGCACTCCCGTTTCGCGTCCTCCAGCCGCTCCCGGATGGAGGGCTTTTTCTCCGGCGTGGTCCTGCGCGCCTCGGTCTGGGCTTTCTCCAATTCCTCACCACGGCGGCCGTTGTTGATGATCCCGTCGATCATGCCATAGTCATCCTCCAGGGTCATTTCCGCCGTGCGCAGCGGGTTTTCCGGCTCCACGGGGACAGACACGATCTGCCCGTTGATGCTGGCGAACAGTTCCGGCCGCTTGAATTGCTCGGTGTACTTCTGGATCATGTCCGGGGGCAGGGATGCGAAACTCTCCGGTCCCAGGCCCACCACCAGGAAGGTGCCTGCCACGATGTCGTAAATCTCCCCATGCTCGTCCCGGAGGGAACGGTTCAGGTCCAGACCAATGAGCTTTCCTTCATCATTCAGCACCAGCCCCACCGGATCGTCAAAGGGATAGGAGGCGGCAATATCGCCGCCCACCTCCGCTTGCAGCGCATGGAGACCGGGGTCGATCTCCTTCACATAGGGCTCCTTCATGGGCTCCACCACCAGAACGGTCAGCTTCTCCGGTGCGGTATGTTCGGGGGCGGCTCCGCTGGGGATGGCAAAGGCGCAGCTGCCGTTGGCCATGATAAGATACTTCCCGTCCTCGGACTCATGGTGGAAACCGTATCCGGCCGCCTCCATCTGTTCCCGGCTCATATCCGTCACATGGAAGGTGCCCCTGGGGGTTCGCACCGTCTCGCCGGTCTCCCGGTCGTCCGGCGTGGGCGCCGCTTGCTGCCCGTACAACTCCGCCTCATACTCCCGGTTTGCCTGCTCCGCAAAGGTCAGCATCTCGTCCACATGGGACTGATCCGGGTTTTCGATGGCCTCCCGGATCACCTGGGGGTCCACATCCAGACATTCCTCATAGCCGGTGGCGTCCTTGAACTTCTCGATCTCCGAAGGCAGATAGTCCTCCTGGGTCTGTCCCAGGGCAGCCAGTTTCTCGTCCAGGGCGGAGATGCGCCCGGCCATCAGATTTTCGTAGATTTCTTCCTTCGCCGCGTGTTCCTCCGGGTGCTCGGCGGCATATTGCGGATCGTTCTGCCGGAAAAACTCGTCCATATCGTAGGCAAGGTCCATGGCCCATTCCGAAACTTCTTCTTCGGGGACATCGTCCTGGAAGGTCATCACCCGGTATTCCTCCGGGATGCTGCCACGCTCGCCATCGTAATACTCATGGAAGCTGTCCCCGGTGTCCCGCACATAGCCAAGGTCGGTGAACTGGCCGCTTTCCTCCAGGGCGATGTCCCGCCCGTAGGCCTCATAGTCGATGTAGTTGCGCAGATGCTCCGGCACCTGCATGGCATCCAGTTCCTCGATGTAATACCGCCCCAGATCGTCGTGGTCGTGGATGTCGGGGTAAATATCGTAACAGTCCAGGTTCTCCGTCAGGTTGATAAGCTCCTGGATGCTGCCCGTGTGGTCGCCGATCTCCATAGCCGCCTGAAACCGCTCATATTCATCCTGGCTCATATCATCCAGTTTGGAGGCCAGGTAGTTCAGTTCATCCAGGTTGGCATACTCGCCCAGCAGGTCATAGAGGCCGTCCACATAGCAGTCGTAGTCCGTGATGAACCATTCCTCATAGGTCTGCCCAAAGTCGTCCTTCGCGCCGATCCCGATACGCTCAAAGACCTTTTTCAGTTCCTCTGCCGTGGTGGGGAACTTCACCCACTCGCCCACAAGGGCACCCTCGTTATATTTGCCCAGGTTGGTGATGAAAGCGGCAAAGGGATAATCTTTGTCATAGTCATAATGGGGCATAACGACACCTCCTTACAGTTCCGGCGCAGGCTTTTCCCGATGGGGCTGCGCCTTGCTCTGGTTGGCACATTCCTTCCGGCTCTGCTCCAGCCGCTCCTTGATGGAGGGCTTTTTCTCCGTCTGCCTCTCCCTGGGACGCTCATGCTCCCACTCGTCGCCGGAAAGGGTGAGATACCCTTTACTGGTGAAGCACCCCTGTTCCTCCCGCATGGCGTGGTTGCCGAAAGGAACGGGATCAATGGCGTCCAGCAGCTCCGGGGGCAGAAGGACATCCAAATGCTGCGCCAGATAGCGCCAGCCCACATCCTCCACCTTGCTGATGTTGGGCTCCAGAATGAAATACTCGGTATTCGCGGGAAACTCCCGGAACTGCTCCAAAGTGGTCAGCCGGAAGGGAGACTCCTGGATAGCGGCCAGGAGGTCACGGTCCTCCGGGGAAAGTCCGGCAAGCGCCTGGGCCGCTGCCTCCAGTTCGCTTGCGTCACCGCCTGCGGGGAGCAGCGGCTTCAAATGCTCCATGAAGTTGACCTCGGTTTTACTTTTTGCCATGCACACCATCCTTTCGTTTGGGAAACTCCAACTTGAAATTGACATACTTGCCGCCGGTATCGTCCAGGATCACCACGGCGTCATAGGTGGAACCTTTCTTCTCCGACCACATTCCCTTGACGGAGGTACGGCCTTTTTTCAGAAGGTCGGCCGCCATTTTCCGGGTCATTTCCTTGCGGCGGCTGGTCCAGAAACGGTCATTCTTCCACATGACAAACTGACAGGCACGGTCCGAACAGGCAAAGTTCTTCTTGCCCTCATAGACCGGCTTGCCGCAGCGGGGGCAGAGGCCCACCGTCTCCTTATCCGGCTGGAACAGCTTTTGCCCATCCTCGGAAATGTGGGAGTATTTCCGCACCAGCTCCGCCGCCATTGCCTCGATCCCGTCCATGAAGTCCTCCGGCGACGCCTGGCCCTTTGCCACCTCGTTCAACCGCTGCTCCCAATCCGCTGTGAGCTTGGGAGAGGTCAGCAGCTCCGGCAACACCGTGACCAGGTTGACGCCCGCCTTTGTAGGGATCAGGTTCTTGCCCTTGCGCTCCACGAATCCGCCGGACACCAGCTTTTCAATGATGGCCGCCCTTGTCGCCGGGGTGCCCAGGCCCTTGCGTTCTGCCTCGTCCGGCATATCTTCCTTGCCCGCATTCTCCATGGCCGACAGAAGGGTGCCCTCGGTGTAGGGCTTGGGGGGCGAAGTGAAGTGCTCGGTGACGGAGGCGGAGACCGGCTCAAAGACCTGCCCCTCGGTCAAGGCGGGAAGAACACCCTCGGCATCTTCATCCTCCGGCTTCTCCTTCAGGGAGGAACGGAACACCTCCTGGATGGCGCGCCAGCCCTGGGAAAGCACCTGCTTTCCTTTTGCCGTGAAAGTGTGGCCGCCGCAATCAAAGGCGGCTGTGACCGCCTCATACACGAAAGGCTCCGCCGCCGCACACAGCAGCTTGCAGCAGACCAGCAGAAGGATATTGCGCTCTCCCACAGGCAGCGCAGGCACATCCGCCTTTTCCAGCTCCAGGGTGGGAATCAGGGCGTGGTGGTCGGATACCTCCTTGTCGTTCACCAGCCCCAGAACATCGGGGAAAAACTCCGGGCAGGCGTCGAAGGGCGGCACCCGTGCTGCCAGATGCAGAACCACGGAGGCGGTCTCCGCCATGTCGCCGGTCAGATACCGGCTGTCCGTGCGGGGATAGGTCAGCAGCTTCTTTTCATAGAGCGATTGGGCGTAGTCTAGGGTTTGCTTGGCCGTGTAGCTGAACAACCGGTTTGCCTCCCGCTGCAAGGTGGTCAGGTCGTACAGCTTGGGCGGCTTCTCCGTCTTTTTCTCCCGCACCACAGATACACACACGGCCCGCTGCCCGTCACAGACATCCCGGATGGCTTGGGCGTCCTCCATAGCTGGGATTTTTTCAGAAACCGCCTCGGCTCCCTCAAGCGCCAGCCGCACATGATGGTATTTCTCCTTGCGGAACAGAACGATCTTGCTGTCACGGTCGGCCAGCATCGCCAGGGTGGGCGTCTGCACCCGCCCCACATTCAAAGTGCGGTGGTAAAGGACGGAGAACAGGCGGCTTGCGTTGATCCCAATAAGCCAGTCCGCCTTTTGGCGGCAAAGTGCCGATTGATACAGCGGGTCATAGTCCGCGCCGGGGCGCAGGGCGGAAAAGCCCTCCCGGATCGCCGCATCCTCCATCGAAGAAATCCAGAGACGGGAGAAAGGCTTGGAACATCCGGCAGCCTCATAGACCAGCCGGAAGATCAGCTCACCCTCGCGCCCCGCGTCGCAGGCGTTGACCAGTTCCGTCACATCCGGGCGTTCCATCAGGGAACGGAGAATGTGGAACTGGTCAGCCTTTTCCTCGGACACCACATAGCGGAAGGGGTCGGGCAGGATGGGAAGGTCCTCATACCGCCACTTCTTATAGCGGTCATTGTAGGCGGCCGCGTCCGCCAGTCCCACCAGATGACCAATGCACCAGGAAATGAGCCAGCCGCCGCCTTCAAAATAGCCATCGGCCCTGGATGTGACACCCAGGGCCGATGCGATACTTTTTGCTACACTCGGTTTTTCACAGATCACCAATTTGCTCAATTCTGGTCCTCCTGTTCTCCCTGTTCAGGAACATCCTCGTTTTCGTATTCCTCGTCCTCGAACTCATAGTCGTCCGGGTCGGCGCTGACCTTTGCGCCCTGCTTGGGCTTGATGAACTTGATGTAGGCGAAGGCTCCGCCGCCGCCCAGGGCCGCCAGCAGCAGGATCAGAACCAGGGCGCCGCTGCTGCCGGACTCCTTCTCCGGCTCCGGTTCAGGCTCCGGCTCCACCTCCGGCGCTTTACCGGCACACTCGCTCATATTCACCGCGCAGACCGGACAGGCGGTATTCACCGCACCGGCCTGGCATTTCTCGGCGCAGGTACAAGCAGCTGGCTTTTCCTCCGTCTGTCCGTCCTCCAGCAGCGCCATCAGGTCGGCTTCATCCACCTGGTTCAAGAAGTGAACGGCCGTTTCCTTGTCCTCGTTGGCCCGGTCGATCAGGATATAAAAATAATTTCCCGCTTTCGTGATAACGGTGATAAGCTGCTTATCGCCGTAATAATCATCCACCAGCGTGGCGTTGCCCTCCGGGGTAAGGGGCTGGCCCTCCGGCTCCATGCCCCCGGTGGCGGGTTCCTCGGTGGGTTCCGGCGTCGTCTCGGCGGGCTCCCCCGTGTAGTAGTCGCCATCCCCACCGCCTGCAAAGGCGGTGACGGAGAAAGCGGTCATGCACAGGACCACCACCGTCAGGGACGCCAAAAGGCGGAAAACTCTGTTACGCTTCATCTTCGCCGTCCTCCATTCCTTCCATATCCTCGTCGTCGGGGTCCGGCGCCGCCTCTGCCTCCATCATCCCGTCGGGCAGGGTGATAAGGCCGCTGGCGTAGGCCTTCAGGAAGGCGGTCAGCTCCTTGTTGTCCATGCGCACCGCCTTGACCAAGCGGACAATCTCCAGGTTTTCTTCCTCGGTGAGCTGCGCCTCCAGCTCCCGAAGGCGCTTCTGCTGGGCGGAGATCTTCTCCTTCGTCTTTTCGATGTCTTTGCGAATCTTCTCAACCGTTGCCATGTGTGCAAAACTCCTTTCCAAATCGTTCTCTCCAGGAATAGTTCCGCCCCAGGCCCTTGACCGTTTTCAGGTTTTGCCGGGCGTTGTCCTCCAGCGCCAGGGCGCGGCGGAACAAATCGGGATGCTGCTCCCGCAGGGCAGTTATCTCGTCGGGTTTCATGCTGGGGCAGAAAAAACAGGACGATTTTCCCGGCTGGGGCAGCCCCGCCGCCTCGATTTGCCGGATGCAATCGTCCCGTGTCCATCCCCATTCCATCAGGGGATACCACTTGCTGTATTTTCGGTCGGCCAGGTCTCCCAGCAGCACCTTGTCGCTGCGGTAGCCCTCGCCTGCGTCGTAGCCGATGAACTTGACCACCCGTTTGCCCGCCGCCCACACCTTCTGACACGGCGGATAATGGTTGCAGAACTTTTCCTGCGGCCCGATCTTGTGTTTCAGGGAACACCGTTTGAAGCCGTAGGCGATGGACGGTAGGCTGCAACTTTGCAGACATTCATCCTCCAGCGTCAGCCGTTTCCCGTCACGGGTGGTCTTATACACTCTGGTAATGGGCGGCATCCCGTGGTCCTTCAGCCAGTCATCCATCACCTCCAGATAGGCGTAGGTGTGGGGATGCTCTGCCCCCGTATCCGCAAAGAGGATCAGGTCCACCGGGATACGGTGCTGGTGCAGCCCAATCAAAAGGGCGGTGCTGTTGGCGCCGCCCCCATAGGAAACCATATTGATGCTTCATCACCTCCATCAGTTGTACGGCGGTCTGCCGTATGCGTAGAAATGGGACTGCCAGTAACTTGTGTTCAGGTTGGAATACTGGATGGGGTCGCCGCAGTGCAGCATCATCCCGTCGCCCACATAGATACCCACATGGGACACGCCGCTGGTGTCGTAGGTGCCCACAAAGAACACCAGATCGCCAGGCTGGGGGTCGGATACCGGGGTGGAAATGTTGTAGAGCCCCTGGGCGCCCAGCCGCCCGGTATTGCACAGGCCGCTGTTGGTCAGCACATAGCTGACAAAGCCGCTGCAATCAAAGGAAGTGCTGGGACTGCTGCCGCCCCACACATAGGGATAACCCAGGTATTTTTCCGCCTCGGTAATGAGGGTGTTGAACCGCTCGTCCGTCAGGTATTCAGCGGGAATCTCCCAGGCGGTGGGCGGGTTCTCGATGTACTTGTTCACATACCCGGAGGATGGGAACAGGTCGGGGCGGTTGCCCAGGGTGGACATATAGGTGGCATACAAGGAAAGCTGTTCCTCGCCCATCATGTAGACAGGCACATGGGAGAGGTCGAAGTTCTCCAATGTCACGGTGCAGATATACCAAGTGTACGGCACCTCAACCTCGTACTCGTTGCCCTCGCTGTCCGTCCGTGTTTCCGTCCGATAGCGGGTCTCCGTGGTCACGGTTTCGGTGAGGATATATTGCTTGTCAAAGAGGGTTTGAAGGTCACCCTGTACCTGGTCGATGGTGAACACCCCTTCATGGAGTGCCGACAAAATGGAAACCAGCACATAGGGGTCATGCTCGATTTCGTCCAGGTCGAAGTGATACTCGTCATAGTTGTGGGTGGCCTCGTAGGTATCCAGGTATTCCCGCAATTCATCCTCTTTGGCGCAGTAGGCTTCTTCCGCCGCCAGCATGTCGGCATCCTCGGACAGATAGGAAGATGCCATGATATTGGACACCCCGCCGCCGAACATGGAGGAACAGGATTGCAGGGAGCCCAGCAGCATCACCAGCAGAAGGCCGATGCCGCCCACGATCAACGCGCCCTTCCAATGCCGTTTCAGGAAAAGGGCGGTGCGCTTGGACTCCTGGGCGGTTTTCTTGGCCGCCTTTGCCGTGGTCTCCGCTGTTTTTCCAGCCTGGGCGGTCTTGCCCGCCGCCCGGTATGCCGCCGCATATTGCTTTTGCAGCTTCCGTTTCTGCCACAGGCGGGAGATGGGATTGGATGCAAGCTGGGGGTTCTCAGCCACGGCTTTCCGATAGTAGAAATCCGCATTGGCCTTGACCGCCGCCTGCTCCGCCTTTGCCGCATCCCGCCAGGGTTTCAGCTTGCGTTCCGCCCGCCAGTTCTGGACACGACGGTTTCCGTAACCCACAGCCTTCTCAAAGCTGCGTTCCCCCAGGTGGCCCGACTGGACGCCGGAATTTTCCTGCTCCACCTCCCGGACCTTGCCGTGGATCGCTGCGCCTGCCTCCTGGATGGGGCGGGACAGCGGATTGGCATGGGGCTTTCCCGGACTCTTATTGGGAATCGCGTCCCTGGCGGCATCCAGCCGGTCCGCCGCCTTGTCCGACTTGCGGATGGCCCCTTGCAGCTCCGGCTTGGCCTGGTCTGCCTCGGAAAACTGCAATCGGGAGGATGGGCGGCCCGCTGCCGCCTCGCCCTCCCGATAGGCCCTGCGCTGTTTCCGTCGCTTTTTCTTGGCTGCTGCCTGTCCCCGGTGCAGTTCCGCACGGTCCACCGCTTTTCCAGCGGCGCCCGCCGTATCGCCGGAGGCGGAATAGTCCTGCTCCGGCGTCCGGTCAGAGGGATAGGTGGTTTTGCCCGTGACCAGATTGACGGATACCGCCCCGTCACGGGTCATCTTCTGCGCCTCCTTTTCGGGGGCTTTCCATTCTTTCAAGGTGCGTCACCTCCTGTTCCATAGGGGCAGATGTTGACACACGCCCCGGTTTCGATCATGGCGATGTACTGGAAAATGGGATAGGCCTGGGGCGGGCAGACCGCGTTCCCCAGGGTTTTCAGCCGCAGCGCCCGGTTTTCCGTGTCCTCGGTCATGCGGGGGACTCCTTCGGGCTCGGCACGCCATAGGATGCGTCCGTCCATTTCGGGGGGAATCCCATAAGCCATTCCACCCAGTCCGGGTTCAGCGCCGCTTTCTCGGAAAGGGGCTGCTCCTGCCGGATCACCTGGGCCGACAGGTTGGAGGACGGGGATTTGTCCCGGAAGGCCGCCGGTTTCAGGGTGGATCGGTAGCCCTCCGACGCTGCCGGGGTCAGGTAGAACACCGCCGCCGACAGGGACAGGCTCCAGATCGTCCCGTCCTTGTTCCGCTTGCGGAATATCCCGTTGTCCGACAGGTACACATCCAGGTTGGCAGCGTCCCGCCCCGTGGATTTGTCGGAGGCAAGGGGTGTGGGAAACATCAGCCGCGACGATAAAAGTTCGCTGGCGCTCATGCCATGCGCCGACGCCGCAAGCCGGAAATACGAATGGGAGAACAGCGTATCCCGCTTTTGCCAGGTCAAAAATCGTTTTGTCGAGCCCCATATTGATGAAGCCAGCAACATTTTCCCCAAGCACCCAACGGGGCCGCAGTTCGGTAATAATGCGGCACATCTCCGGCCACAGGTAGCGTTCATCCGCAAAGCCCCGCCGCTTTCCTGCGGTGGAGAAGGGCTGGCATGGGAATCCGCCGGAGAGGATCGTGATGGTTTCAAGTCCTGTTTTCTCAAAAAACGCCTCCTTCGTGAATGTGGTGATGTCCCGAAACTTCGGCACATCCGGCCAATGCTTTTGCAGGATGGAATAGGGATAGTCCGCCCACTCGCATTGACAGACCGTTTCAAAGCCTGCCGCCTCTGCCGCAAGGTCCAGCCCGCCGATGCCGGAAAACAGGCTGACATGGGTGAGCTTATTCATGGCTGATCTGCTCCCCAGGGATTAGCTCCGCCCGGAACCGCTTGATGACCGCCGCCTCCAATTCATCCTGACAAAAGTTACTGTCAGCGGAAAGACCCAGCTTGCGGCGCAGCCTGTTCAGCGTCTTTTCATAGTTCCCGTATTTCTTTTGCAGTCGGAGAAAATCTTTCTCGTTCTGCGCCTGCGACAGACACTTGGCGATGCTGTACCAGGTCACCAGGAACATGTGCAGTTCGCTCACCAGCAGCCGAAATCCGCTGCCGGGGATCAGATAGTGTTCCTCCTGGCGGCCGCCGCCCGGTTCGGGTTCGTCGTCCTCGCACTCCACATAGAAGGCGTCCAGCTCGCACAGCTCCCGCGCCTTCATCCCGGCAAGGTCCGCCTTGTCGCCGAACACCAGGTAACGGCCGGGAATGTTCCAGGCATCAAACTTGTCATCGGCGATCTGGCCGTACCGCTTCGCCGCCGCAATGAACGCCTCGACATCCTCCCGGTCCTTGATTTTTCCGGCAAGGAAGGCAAGCTGATGAAGCAGCCCATAGAGATGCACTTCCTCGTCGATATGTGCCTCATAGGTCTTTTCCTCGATGACATACAGCTTTTCCTGTTCCATATCCTTATCCCATCCTTTCCTTCCATTCCAGCCGCATTTGCCCATCATCCAGCAGCAGACGGATCACATTCTTCCCCTGGGGCGTAATCAAGGTCTGCTGTCCAAAATGCCCGTATTTCCAGAAGTCCTTCACACGGAACAACCCGTCATTGGAAGGCTTGGCATAGGGCAGAAGGTATCCGGCCGGGCAGCGGTACAGAAATCCCGCGTCCATCAGGAAACGGCAAAACGCACGCTCCCCGATTTGCAGTTCCTTCGCCGTAGCCCGGATATTGGTGCAGTTTTCTTCATGGACAAAGGCATCATAGAAATCTGCTTTCGGCCGCAGCCGTTCCACCTCGCCGGAGAGCTGTCGGTTTTTCTCATACTCGGCAAGAAGCTGGTCGGCAAAAGCCAGCAGTATTTCCGGCTTTTCCGCCGCCTGCTCCAGAAGGGAGGCAGTCATATACCCGCCCGTCTTGCGGATCATGGGGAGAACTTCGTCAAACACCCATTTTTCAAAGCGTTCCGCACCAGGCAGCCGACTATGAACGATCAGGCGGTACACATCACCCTCGGAAATGAATTTCATCTGTTGAATCCCGCCATTAGAAGGGGTCGGTAAAACGCAGACCCCTTTGCAATGGGCTGAAATGGCATCAGCCGTGCGTTGGTATCCGAGCGCTTTTGCAATATCTTTTCCGCAAAACAGATAATTGCCGTTCTGCTCGATCACTCGGATGCTGCCAAATTCGCGGTTATTGAAAACCGCCATCTTGTTATCCATTCTGGTCCTCCTTTTCGTCGTCCACAGTTTCGTGTGCAACCTCGCTGGGCTTGGTGGTGAGCAATTTATAGAGCTCGGTGTCTTTCGGGAAGTCATCCGCAAAGGGCAGGATGACATTGTTGAAGAACAGCAGCCCGTGGCCCGGCTCGGAGTTGGTCACATAGGCAAGCTGCTCCGATGAAATGTTCAGCCGCTCCGCCAGTATCTTCCGGTCGCCTGCTGCCTGGTTGAGCATATAGATGAAATCGCTGTTCTCCAGGATATTTTCGATCTCCGGGGAGGAAAGCAGGTCCTTGGGGTTCTGGGTCGCCCCGGTGGGGATGCCGCCCCACTTTCTGAACCGTTTCCAAATCTCGGCGCTGTACGCGGCGGTCTGTTCCTCCTTCAGCAGAAGGTGGAACTCGTCCACGAAATACCAGGTAGACCGTCCAATGGCACGGTTGATGGTGACGGTGTTCCACACCGCGTCCTGGACAATCAGCATCCCCGGCTTTTTCAAGTTCTTGCCCAGGCCCTTGATGTCAAAGCAGACAAGGCGGTTGGAGATGTCCACGGTGGTACGGTGGTTGAAGAAGTTCAGCGAACCGTTCACATACAGGTCCAATGCCTGGGCCACCCGGTCAGCCTCCGGGATGTGTTGGGACAGCAGGGCGTTCATCAGATCGCCCAGAATCGGCATATTCTCCGGCCGGGGGTCGGCAAAGTAGGGCTGGTAGATCATCTGCACCGCCCGGTCGATGACCGTCTTTTCGATGGCCTCCAGGCCGGTCTTGCTACCCATGATGAGCTCGCAGAAGGACAGCACGAAATCGCTTTTCAGCGCCAGCGGGTTTTCTTCCTCGGAGTAGTTGAGGTTGATGTCCAGCGGGTTCACATAGTCGGTGCTGGACGGGGACAGCCGTATCACCTGACCGCCCAGCCGCTTCACCAGGGGCGAATACTCGTCCTCCGGGTCGCAGATGATGACATTATCCTGGGTCATCAGCATGATAAAGGTGATCTCCCGCTTGCAGCTCATGGATTTGCCGCTGCCGGGGGTGCCGAACACAAGGCCGTTGGGACAGCGGGATTGCTTGCGGTCCAGCAGGATCATGTTGTTGGAGAGTGCATTGAGACCGTAGTACATGGCGTCGCCGCCCATGAACACCTCCTGGGTGACAAAGGGGACGAACACCGCCAGGGCCGAAGTGGTCAGGCTCCGTTCAATCTTGATGCGGTTGAGGCCCAGGGGTAAAGAGGACATCAGCCCGTCCTCTTGCTGAAAGTCCAGCCGGGTCAGAAGGCAGTTATAGGTCTGGGCGACGCTGGCCGCCTGGGATACGGCGATCTCCAGCTTTTGCCGGGTCTCCGCTGTATGCAGTACCAAAAAGGTCATGTTGAACATTCTCTCGTTGCGGGATTGCAGATCGGTGAGCAGGTCCTTCGCCGCACCGCCATAAGTAGACAAGTCGCTGGGGAGTATGTCCATATCGTAGCCGCTGCGCACCGCCCGCTTCTGTTCCTGTATCTTCATGGCGTCCAGGTCGGTGATCTTTCGCTTGACCATTTTGATGGCCTCGTTCTGGTTGATGCCCCGGATGTGCATGGTCACCATGATATTCCCGTCCGCTTCCATGAAGTCGGTGAGGATACGGTCGTGCATCTCCGGCGCTAGGATTTGCAGGAAAGACACCGCCCCGTACCGCCTGCCGATGCGGAAGGTGCGGGTCTCCCCGAAGTGGAAGGAGGACGGAGAGATGAAGTCCTTCACCGAAAGGCCGCTGGCCGGGAGCCAGTCCCATTCAAAGGCGAACTGCCCGCCCTCCGGGTGGAGAATGTTGTAAAGCAGCTCCAGCCGTTCCTTTCCATCCAGCACATGAGCTGCCGCCCCCATGACCTTGAAACGGTTGAGGGTGTCGGTCTCAATGCGGGCAAACCTGGCTCGCGCTGCGGGAAGGTTCTCCGCCTCGATGGTCAGGGTCACATACTTGGTTTTCACATAGCCGTTGTTGCCCCGACGGTACTGCATCCGCAGGATGTCCACCGCCTCGTCCCGGATGGGGTCCAGGTCGTTGCCCTGTCTGGTGATACCGAACATTTCATCGGCGGCGCTGCCTCCGCTGCGGCTGTCCAAAGTGACCTGCACGCCAATGGAGGGGTCGTAGCCGTTGTAGAAGTCGCAGAGGCTTTCAAAGATGCTCCGCTGGTCCTCCGGCCCCGCCAGGCGGTAATTCACATCCTCAAAGGCAATGGTCTTGGAGAAAGTCCCGCCCTCCAGCCTGCACAGGCCATCGGGGAACATATTCTGAAACGGGATGCTGTCCTGCACCGTATGGGCTTTTCCGTCGCCCTTGGCCTGCCGGATCACTGCCTCGATCTGCTTGCGCTCGGCACGGGTGAGCTTACGCTTTGCCGGTTTTTCTGCCTTTTCTCGCAATCCGCTTCACCTCCTGTTCCAGTTGGGATTGCCGCACCAGGGCGGAATAGAGATTGTTTGTCTGGTAGATGCGTACCTTCGGCCGAATGAATTTGTTCTGGATCAGATGGCCCAGGAACACTTCCAGCGGCTGCCCGTTCTTCTCATACATGGCGAACAGGAAAAAGGGCAGCATCACCAGGATCATGCACAGCGCCGCCGTGGTAGTTCCCAGGCTCGCCTTTGCCAAAAAGAAAAGCGGCACGCCTACCAGCGCCGCCGCTCCGAAACAGATCACTTGTCGTTTGGTCAGCCCGAACAGGACCTTACTCTGTATCCGGCTCAGGTCCTTCGGGATCGTTACATAAGCCAATGTTTCACACCTCCTTTAGTGGGCGCCGAACAGGGATTTTGCCAGGCTGCCGGTCTTGAACAGGGTGTAGCACAGCAGAACCGTGTAGCCCATGCAGCCCCAGATGGCCACGGATATGTTGTCGCCGGATGTGGAGATGCCCTCCACCAGCACGGCATAGATGCCCACACAGATCATAATGAGGAAGGCCTGGAAGCCCAGGGCCAGCAGAGAGCGAAGGTAGTTCTGCCCCGTGGAGCCCCACTCCCGGTTGACCATCGTGGCAAAAGGGATGGGACCTATGGAGGTCACCAGATACACCTCGATCATTCTGCCGTAGATCACCAGGAAGATGCAGATGGAAAGTATCTGCGTACACAGCCCCACGAACACGCTCTGGAACCACAGCCCCAGCAGGGCACCCACGCTCCAGTCGGCAAGCTGGGTCTCCAGATCGCCCACCACACCGGAAATGTCGATGCCCGCGTCCGAGATAATGACCCCCGCCGACTGACTGACCACATTCTGCGCCACATCGAACACCGCCATGACAATGTTCCAGGTGTTGGTGACGATCAGCACCGCACAGAAGGTCTTGAAAATCCACTTGAAGAAAATCCAGGTGTCAAAGTCGTGGAGGTTGTTCTTCTCGATGATGAGCTGGATCAGCTCGTAGCACATGACGAAGGTGAGGATGATGCCCGCGATGGGGACGATCACCGTCTCCGAGAGGTTGCGGATCATGCTGAAGATGCTGCTGTTCCAGGCGGCGGGCGTCATACCGACCTCCCCGGCGATCTCGCCCACCTTTGTGTTCAGGGTATCAAACATCCCGGTCAGGTTTGAAATGATACCGTCAATGAGCAGTTCCTTGAACCACTCCTGGATCATATCCAATATCAAGGGAGATCACCTCCTTTGCGGGGGCTCCCGCTGTGAAGCGAAAGCCCCCGCTGGGTTTGGAGCAACATCAGGTAGTGGACAGCAAACCGGACAGCAGGGGGATCAGGGTGATGCCGATGAGGGCAACGCCGCCGCCCGCCATGAGCTGCTTGATGCCCTGGCTCTTGGAGGCAGGGTTGTCCTGGCCGTAACCTTCCAGAAGGTTGATGCCGCCCCACACGCACAGGCCGCCGCCCAGGGCGATGACCAGAGTCTGCAAAACGTCGATAGCATTGGTAAAAAAGCTCATATTCACAGTTCCTTTCGTTCAGTTGAATTGTCAGGTTGAAGGTCGGTGGCTTTCAATTCGTACAGATCGAAAGGCTCGTCCGGCTTCACAATGGCCGGTCTGCGTTTCATGTACCGTTCAATGTCAAAGGTGTTTTTCTTGTCGGCGTCGGCAAGGTACTTGTAGCGGGGATGCTTCGTTATATCAAACTTGTCGCTGAAAAACGGCCGCACCCCTCGAAGCTGCAAGATACACTTGCCTCCGTCCATCACCGCGATTTCGTCCTGGGTCATCAGCTCCTTTCCTAATTTCTGATAGTTGAGGCCGTGGGAAACCTGGCTGCCCCGGTTCTCGGATTGATTGAAGCTGTCGATGGTCTCCTTGCCCAGCAGCTCCGAGATTTCTTTCAGGGTGGATTTCTCCTTGCCTCCCAAAAACAAGGTGGTGTCGCAGTTGCCCACAATGGTATCCGCGGCGTCCTTGTAGATGGTCTTTAACTGGCTTTGGGACTGCAAAATAATAGAAGCCGAGATTTCCCGGCTCCGGATGGTGGCGATCAGCTTGTCGAAGTTGGGTATCTGCCCGATGTTGGCGAACTCGTCCAGGAGGCACCGCACATGGATGGGCAGCCTGCCGCCGTACACATCGTCCGCCTTGTCACAAAGGAGATTGAATAGCTGGCTTTGCAGCATGGCGATGACGAAGTTGAAGGTGGTATCTGTGTCGCTCATAATGAGGAATAGCGCCGTTTTGCGGTCGCCCAGGGTATCCAGCTCCAGTTCATCGTCAGACATGATCTCCCGCAGCTCCGCAATATCGAAGGGGGCAAGGCGGGCGCCGCAGCTAATCAAGATGGATTTCAGGGTCTTGCCGGCGGCCAGCTTGAATTTGCGGTACTGCTTCACGGCGAAGTGGTCCGGGTGTTCCTTCTCCAGCTTGGCAAAGAGCAGATCAACAGGGCTTTGAAATTCCTCGTCGTCCTCTCTGGCCTCCGATGCGTTGATAAGCTCCAGCAGCGTGAGGAAGTTCTTTTCCTCCGGTTCCGCCTCGTACCAGATGTACCCGATCAGGGCGCAGTACAAAAGCCGCTCGGCCTTCACCCAAAAATCTTCCGAGGATTTTTCTCCGTCGCCTTTGGTATTGGCGATGATGACATTGACCAGCTTCAAAATATCCTTTTCGCTGCGGATATAGGCGAAGGGGTTGTATTTCATGCTCTTTTTGAAGTTGATGGTGTTGAGGACCTTGATGCGGTACGGCTCATAGATGACCTTTCCGCGGGCGTCCCGCATGGGCTTTCCGTTCTCGTCCAGCTTGGGGGCGCCCCGGCGCAGCATGGTCCCCACCTCGGACAAAAGCTGTCCTTTGGGATCGGTGACCACATAGGAACTGTGCATCTGCATCAGGGAGGGCTTGACGAAGAACCGGGTCTTGCCGCTGCCGCTTCCGCCGATGACCAGTATGTTTTTGTTCCGGGCGTACTTGGGATTTTTCGGGCGGCTGGACATGGTGAGCTTTTCCGTCTGGGTCAAAGGGATGTTCCAGTCGGGGACCGGATCGACATAGGGGGCAATATCCGCCGCTGTGCCCCACCGGGCGCTGCCATACTCAATGCCCTTGCGATATTTCTTTGTATTCTTGCTCTTGGCATACACCGCCAGCCGAACAATGATCGCCCCGGCGATACCTGCCAGTAGGTCTAATAGGTGCAGGCTGGGCGCCGCAGAAGAAAACGCCTCCGTAAAGCCCTGGCTCAAATGCAGAAACTTTTCAGAGGCGTCAAGGCCGGGTGCAAGGCGCACCGCCTGGCAGAGCTTATCAAAGAGATACACGAACAGCAGATATGGGAGGTTGGGGATCAGCTTTTTCTTCCAGTCAACCGTCATAATTCCACACCCCGGTCTTTGGTCTTGACCTTCTCCCGCTGGCGGTGCTGGGCTTTGGCCTGCTGCTTTGCCTGCTCCAGCTCCTTGCGGATGGAGGGCTTTTTCTCTTTCTCCAGGTTCTTTGCGGAGAACTCCCGAAAGGCCGCCGTGATAACATCGGCATCCCGCCCCTTGAAAAACACCAGGTAGCGAGGTATCTCGCCGCTGGTGTCCTTTTTCAGAGCAAAGTCAATGCCGTACTTCTTGGCGGTGGCGGAAAAGGCCCGGATGTTCTGGTCGGTGATCTCGATGTTGGAAACGCCGGTGTTGTGCTTCATCAGCTGCCGGAGGGTCTGTTTTCCGTGGTGCAGCTTGGTCTTGTGGCCGGTCACGCCTTTCTGCATCTCGTCCAGCACTTTTTTCATGGCCTGTTGCAGCATCCCAGCGGAGAGCTTTGTAGCCTCCACGCAGAGGGCAACGGTGCGCTGGGTGACTTCTTCCTGCATGAGTGATTACCTCCTTTCTCCGCTGCCGTACAGGTCGTGGTTCACCAGGGACGCATAGTAGCTGTCGATGGTGGCCGGGGCGTTATACAGGGCAGCCAGCAGATATTTCTTGATGTTGCGGACATAGGTGGTGTTCTCCCGCATACGGTCCAGCACATACTCGATGTGAGAACTGTTCAGCTTCAGGAACCGGGATTTGACCACCTCCGCCGGATAGTCGTCCCCGGCAATGCGGATCGTCTCCCTGCGGGAACAGACGGTATCCACCATGAGCTCCACCAGCTCGTCCAGGCGGTCACGGTCCATGCGCTCGTTCTGTATGAGGATGTCATACTCGATGTTCTCCAAAATCAGTTCCCGATAGCCTTCTCGCTCCCGCATCCAGTCCCGTCCAGCCCTGTTGCCCCCTGCGGGGGTTTGGGGGCTTGATTGGATAGGATTTGATCCTTCCGTACTTGATGAATCAGTATTTGATATTTGGTTACTTGATCCTTTAGTATTTAATTGTGCGGGGTTTTCCTGTTCAGGTTTTCCCAAGACAGGAGAATCCAAGACTGGTTTTACCTGAACTGGATTTTCCCGTTCAGGTTTTCCCGGTTTAGGTTCCGGCGGTCTGGGCTGCTCCAGGATCGTGTACTCGATGCTACCGAGCCGCCCGTTGGCGTTACGGACTCTTTCACGGATAATGTACCCCGCATCCTCCAGCTCCCGGACCGTAGCACAAATGCTGTCCACTCCATCCCGGCATATCCGGGCAAGTCCTTTGGTGGTGTAGTCCCAATCCTCCGGCAAGGATAGCATGAGGGACAGCAGCCCTTTCGCTTTCAGCGACAGCGCCGTGTTCCGCAGATGATGGTTTGCCATCACCGTGTAGTCGCGGGTTTTCTCAATGCGAAATACCGCCATAATCTCACCTCCCTCCGGCGGTCTGGAAAAGTGTTCGTTTTCGGAAAAAATTCAATTCTGTGCCCATTTGCTTTTCCATGTGGGAAAACCTATGGACACTTGATTTGCATTTCCTACATGAAGAAATACCTTCGATTTCTCACCCCTTTCAATACAGTTTTCCGTGTACTTGATGGAAAGTAAAAAACGCCATAGGATTTCCTATGGCGTTTGGGACAGGAAAAGGGTGCTGATATTTCACATCAGCACCCTTTATCCTGCCAGTATTTGATTTTTTGACTTCACATCGTGTTCCTTGCCTCTGAAAACATTGATTTTACTGGACTTTCCCATGTTTTCTTATTAGGAGGCAAGTCATTGCAGCCCCGCTTTTGATTCAGGCACTCTACTGACAAATCTGGCGTCTGTCAGTTTTCGGAGCTGTTACTTCACCGATACAAGTCCGGCCTTAATAAAGTGCTTCTTCAATGCTTTCTGGCCGATATAACCGCCAATCAAGCCACCGAGCAAGCCAGCCACTATAATGACAACAGGCATAAATCCAGATGTAATGCTAATCATGCCATCTATGTATTCCTGCGCAATGTTGTTCTTTTCCATCGCCCCTACAAAAGCGTCCTGCAGGAAGCTCATAGGCCCTACAATTGCACCAAAAGCAAAGATACCGCTGAAAATCGTGTAGGCAATCATCATGGACTTCATTGTGATTTCTTTTCTTCCCATAATCAAAAAATCACAAATGACACCGCCTACAATCAATGCAACCGGGATAAGCCAAAATCCGCCGACCAGCAGGAACAGGATTCCCTGGATTGTGCCGCAGATGGTGAACACGCCTTTCTTCGGGACTTTTGCCAGCAACAGCATCATCACGATTCCGTTGGGGATTGCTACGACAGCAGGATAAAATACGTTGGTAACGGGTCCGGCAATGCTCATTACGGTGCTGATAATCATGCAAATGATCCACATGAGCGCAGTCAGAACGCCGATCAGGATAAAATCCTTTGCATTCAACTTCTTATTCATGGTTGTTCCTCCTAAAATTAAAATGCGTGGTGTGGTTAGAGTGTTCTAACCACACCACGCATTTTAGCAATTTCATGTCCAATATCCAACCCAAAAGCAATTTCATTCTACCCCAAATCGGTATTTATTTTGGGTATGCAAAGCACCTATTTGATTCGGCTGGCCTCTCGATAATCTTTTGGCATAACTCCATACTTTTTCTTAAATGCAGCAGAAAAGTTGCTGGGCTTTGTATAACCCACAAGAACCGCTATCTGCCCAATGTTCATATTGCTCACCGAATTTAAAATTGAGATTCACAATTAG
>OIEF01000329.1_pt1 | contig 21253 bp, 16 predicted proteins | sample 1581721 | NCBI WGS metagenome assembly OIEF01 (sample SAMN01760908, study PRJEB22395) | human gut metagenome
TAAATCGTTACAACGCTCTTTTTGTCATGCAAAGAGAAACCCAAGGAATGGATAATACAGAAAAGCTACAGTACGTACTACTTAGATTGAAAAACATCTATAAGATCACTCGCTTAAAGGATTTGAAGAATGAATGGTTGTTCGCATAAGTGATAAAACGCAGAATTATAGCAAAGTCACCAAATTGCTAGTTAAGCCTTCATTTAACTACATCATTTTATTTGGCGCTTACATTTGATCAACTATAGAATTACTCATCTACTCGTAAATTAAAAAAAAAGACAGAAACCAACAAATTTCTGTCCTTCAATTCTTATTCGATTTTCATATATTTCAAGCCACCATACTTAACTTGAAAACGATAAATACTATACTTTAATTTTAACCAATCTATATCAGAAATCGCATTATTCTGAATGCATTTAAATATAATATTTTCAGACTCTTTTAAACATTCCAAAGTCTGTGTCCACTTATTATACTTTTCACTATTAGGTTCAACCGCCATGTCTATGATATTGTCATATTTAAGATTGATTGTCTTATAGATTGCACGAATATTCTCAATAGTTGGTTTTTCAATTTTATCAACATAATCTAAAAATCGCATAAAATACCACTCCTTTACATCAACATCCTATTATAGTCAATAGTTTCAATTATTCTAGTTTTTTGCTTTTTTTTAACAAAATGAAAGTGATTTCGCGTTTTAATTTATCTACATCCATTGGTTTTGAAATATGTCCATTCATTCCTACTTCTAATGCTTTTCTCTTATCTTCTTCAAAAGCATTTGCAGTCATCGCAATGATTGGAATATTAGCTTTGTTTTTATCTGAAAGCTCACGAATCTTTTTCGTTGCCATATAACCATCCATAATCGGCATCTGAATATCCATTAAAATCAAATCATAAGTATTACTAGGTTTTTGAATCACTTTGCCAACACATTCAATACCATCATTCACCCAATCTACACTAATTCCACAACCCTCAAGAATAACTTGAGCAATCTCTGCATTCAATTCATTATCCTCAGCTAAAAGAATACGTTTTCCTTCTAATGATTGATCTGATTCTAGAACATTGTCATTTGATGTTTTAATACCTTCAACTATAATTTGATGCTCAACGGTAATTGTAAAACAACTTCCCTTACCTAATTCACTCTTAACATCTATTGTTCCATTCATCATGTCTACCAATTTCTTTACAATCGACATACCAAGACCTGTACCCATGATGTTTCGAGTGTCTTTTGTTGTTTCTCGAGTAAAAGAATCAAACAAAGTAGGAATAAAACTTTCACTCATACCAATACCCGTATCTATAATCTCAGTTTTAAATTTAGCGTAGCCATCCCTGCTTGAAGGCATTTCCTGCACATTTATCGTAACAGTTCCACCATTTGGTGTATATTTGATTGCATTACCAACAAGGTTAACTAATATCTCTTTCACCTTGGTACTATCACACAATATATTTGCATGTTTAATGTCAATGCTAGTATTCATCTGAATCTCTTTTTCTTTGGCCATTGCACCAAATACATTCGAAACCTCTTCAATGATATTAACAATCACATCTGGCTTTTCTACCAATTCAGTCTTTCCACTTTCAATTCTTGCCATATCAAGCACATCATTAATAATCGACAATAGAAGATTTCCCGACTGTTCAATTTTTTTCTGATAATCCATTAGCTTTGGATCTGTCAATTTCTCTTTCATCAATTGATTATAGCCAAGAATCACATTCATCGGAGTACGAATATCATGCGACATATTATTCAAAAAATCTGTTTTAGAACGATTCGCACTTTCAGCTAAAGCATAAGCTTCTTTTAATTTCTCTTTTTGAATTCGCTCCTTTTGAATTAAATCATCAATATTTCGCGTACCAATCACTACAGCCCTAGTTTTATCTCTTTTCTTTACATAAGAAACCCGAGCCTGATAATACAATATACCCGTATCAGATAGATATTCGTATGTCATTGAGAAATCTTCATTTTTAGATTGCAGCATCCCTAATGAAAGTTCATCTAAAAAACTTTGTCTTGTTTCTTCTGATACAAGATTCTGAGCATAAGCCGGTAAAAAATCAACCCATAAATCATGATACGTTCTGCAAAAATCAGATATACGCTTTCCATCTTTTCCTGTTTCCCTAAAGGAATAAATTTGACCATTCTCCAAATCTAGTAATAATACTGAGAAATAATCTTTTCCTATTCCTTCAATAATTTCTCTTTGAAGTTCTAAAACATTTTCTTTCTTTCGAACCTCATCCATTGGTCTAAATCCCATCACAAATTTAAAATGATGTGTATCATCATATAAACGAATAGCTCTGGCGTACAATGTTTCATATCCAGCCCTATTAGGCATAATCTTATACTGTATTTCTACACTATCCTTATTTTTCAAAGCATCCATAAAAGGTATCGGAGAAAGAATTTCCATAAAATTCGGAAATGACTCTTTGACAAGAATATTTTCATAGAAATTACGCAAATTATACATGTAGTTTTTATTACCACCTATGAATAAATCATCAATTCCATTATCGTTATGCATTTGGCCATTATCCTTTACAACAACCATTGTATTCTGCATTAAATCCCCCATAATTACAGTTGTATAATCCATAGTTAAGGCCGTCATCATCTGATTACGCTCTTCTTCTTTTTTTTCTTTATCTCGCATAAAATCAGAAACATCCGTAATATTTCCCTGAAAAAAGAAACCACGCTCAGATTTTAACACTGAATAAGAATCGGACACCCAATGATATCCATCTTTCCCAATCAATCTAATAATGATATCTTTACAAGAACCTGTCTTGTATGTATTTGAAGCAATTAATTTATCTTCTAATAAATGCTTTTTATCATATGGATGCAGCATATTGATGAACTTATTATCAAAATTTTTCTCTATTTCTTTTCTTGTCCATCCCAATGCATCTAAAAAATTATCACTCAAAAAAAGGAATGGATATCCCTCATCTGCAAAACACCTATAATACCCGCCAAGTAACCTACACACTTCATCTAAATCCATATTTAGTGGATCTATGCTTCTTGGCCTTTTTATTGAATTCATTATTCGTTTTAAAATTTGCATGATTAACCCCGGAAATTTAACCCTATATTTCTCATTATCACATTATAATCTATTATTAAAGCCCTTACATATAAAACTAGAATCGATTATAACAAGGAATATAACATTTGTCATTAAAAAACGAATAAACTTTTAAGCGCAACTAATTAATGCAAATAAATATTGAAATGATTAACTTTTTTACAAATATGAGTTATTAAAAAAGACCTATTTGAAACAATCAAACAAGTCTTATTCAAATTTTTAATCTTATTATCCAACCTTATAAAATTGTGGATTATTAAAATCACCATATTTCCATTCGCCATCTTCTCATACAAACGAACAAGTAATATCCGTTTGATTTGTAGAATCATCCAAAGAACAATAGCTATTTAATCTCACCCAAAATTCATCTTCCGTTTTATTTGTGATTTCTCCTACTGTATATGTAGAACCTATACCATAAATACAAATTGCTTTATAGCTTTCATAAAGCATTCCATCCTGTTCAATAAATGGCAAGGTTGTTAATGGACTCAAATTATATGGCTTATCATAACAGATGGGATATCTTCTAGAAAACTTCTGATAATAAACATTCTCTATATCATCATATGTTTTAACTTGTGGATCCGATACCACTGCATATAACTGATCATCTACTCGTATTGATTCTTCTCCTGTAGCAAAATGAGTCCCACAAATATAGGACATACGCTCCTGATACAATGCATTAATATTTTCACTAGCAAAATCCCACAACTCATCATCCGTAAACATACTTGAAATGCTTGTATCAACCGAATTTTTCTTGTTCTTGAGAAACTTTTTTTGATTGCTCCTTATGAGTTGTTTTCTCATCAGACTTTTTTATTTTATCCACATTTAAAACAATACATCCAACCAACATCAGTATTATTGTCAAAACAACTACAATCAATCTTTTTCTTTTCATATCCTCACCATTTTTCCGTTTCAAGTATATCATTCAAAATAAAACAAAAAACAATTTAGTAACGTAAAACATTTAAAATTCTATAACCCAAGATTAAATGTAGAGTATCAATTTGATTTAGATGACTTAACACCACAACTTCTTAAACCAATACTAGAAGAAGTATTAATGAATCAGTACTAATATAAAATAGCTATAGTGTCATGAATTCACTATAGCATTTTATTTACACAGTTGTAATCTTCCAAAATTACTTAGTTGCACCACAAATAGAACACTTATATCCGGTTACAACCGTTTCATCATAAGATTCTTTATCTACAACAGTACGTGTTTCATATTCAGCAGGATGTTCAACTGTACCGATTACGACTCCGCTTACAGTTGATGATCCAGTATGTGAATAATCTCCACTTCCAAAAATATATGATTTTTGATGTGCTGTTAATGCATCTGGTGTATCAAATAATTGTATACATCCTCCACACCTAAATTTCGTTGTTGTAATATTCTCTGTCCAAGCATCTCTGACCAACACTTGTTCTTGATGTGTCACAGCACCACGATTTTTAGCTTCAAGTGCAAGTTCGATTGGATAAGCATCTCTGACCAACACTTGTTCTTGATGTGTCACAGCATCATGATGAATTACAGCTGTAACTTTCTCCCAATTATGCTTGTGTTCTTCTTTATCTTGTTTATCTGGTTGATTGTTAGATGGTTTACTTGCAGTGTTTTCTGCTTTGTTATTATCTTGTTTCTCAGTTGGAGTCTCCGTTTTATGTGAGGTTTGTTGGCCACTGCTTGATGTTTCAATAGCTTTTTTAGTTTCTACAGATTCTTGTTTTTGTGCTGCTTTTGCTTCACTTTCAGCAACCTCTTTTGCTTCTTGAACTTTTTGTTCGTTTTTCTTAATTTCTTCTTTCTTGGATCCCTTTTTCTTTGAATCTTTCTTAGTTTTTTCTTGTGTCTTTTCTGTCGTTTTTGTATTTACAGGAGCACTAGAACATCCTGTAAGTACAGTAGTTAATACAACTGCTGCACATAGTAGTTTATTCGTTTTCATTTCCTATTTCTTCTCCCTTTGTATGTACACATTTAGTGTATAACATCGACATTTAGCTTTGTGTCTCAAATGATACATATGGATTAAATGCTATTGGTTTTACCATAAAATAATTCTAATTGGTTAGATTTTCTATTTTTTACAGTTTGAATGTTATTTTTATATGTTATAATCACTTTGTTAGACAAGCTTTAACTCGTAATGAATCTCAAGTCCATATTTCTTATAATATCTTGTCTAACTTCCGTCATGGGAACTAGCACTTCCTACACTCATTTACGCTAGTTCTCTCCTATGTCTCATTATAATGATTTACTTTTAATAAAGTAGATCATTTTTTTATTTGAACACTCGAACAAGCTTGATAAAGCAATTATATAAAAGTGATATTGTTACGAATTTGTATACGAATAGCGGGATTGTCTATTTCTTTTCTTCCACATGTAATTTGTTAATGCATTTCAAAAAATGGATATGATATAATTTTTTTAGGTAAAAGGGTGATTATATATGGGACGTGAGTTATTTTCAGACTTCTTTATACAATATGATGTACCAGTCATTCGTATAAGAAGACATGCATTATTAAAGATTCATGATGTGGATGAAGAAAATATATACATTTTAAAAAATGGTGTCGTAAAAGTTAGTGTTTTAATGCTTGATGGACGTGAATTCAACATCACCTATTTGAAAGGATTTGATGTGATTTCTATGTTTAAAGATGCAGTGAACAAAAGTGATTTTTCTTCTTTGCTGATTCGTGTTGAAAGTGATGAAGCAAGTTTTTATCGTATCCCAAAAGAATTATTTATGGGGTTTGTAAAGGAAAATACAAAACTACAAGAATATGTGAATTCATATTATCGCAAGAAATTATCAGAAACAATTTCAAGACAAGAATTAATGACGATGAATGGTAAGAATGGTGCTGTGTGTGCTTTTCTATACTATTTGGTTACTATGTTTGGAAAAGAAGTGCGTGATGGAATTTTGATTGATCTAAAAATTACGAATGATGATTTTGCAGGTTTTTATGGTATATCCACAAGAAATAGTGTCAATCGCATTTTACGAGGATTAAGAGAAGAACATGTCATTCGTACATTGTATAATAAGATATTGGTTTTGGATGTTGAATATTTAAAACAATATGTTGATATTAAGGTGGATTCGTAGATCCACCTTTTTAAATACACAAAAAGAGCCGACTTAAAATGTGGGATGTCGACTCTAAAACTGGTTTATTATAAGTTGAATGAAGGATACTCATGAGTTGGTTACATGACAACCAGTTTTACTAACTATATCATGATTTACAATACGAAAAAAGAGCTAAACAAATTGATGTGGCAAAATGTCTAGCTCACTACATAGGAAACTGGATATGCAAATTATAATATGAACAATATATCCAGTAATCAAAAGTATACCACCTTGTTGTGCATAATTCAAAAACATTTGTGCATATAAAAAGCTTTTAGATGAAATCACCTAAAAGCTTTACTAATATCCTTATTATTTCAAGATTCTAAATTCACCAAATGAAGAATTAACATGGAAATCTGGCTCTTCAGTTTTAGGATCCACCCAAGAAATCCATTCCATAATCGGATCATCACCATCTTTTTCTAGTGTAGAGAATTCAGCACGATAAACACCTGCACACATTACATCATTATTAATTAATTTTAAATCTTCTAATGACTTCAAAGGAATCTTTCCTTCAACAATATATCCAGTGTCTGTTACCTTACCCTTTGTTTCTAGACCATCTAATTTCCACTTACTATCAAAGTGACGATAATATTTAATCGAATAATCGTGTACACGTCCATCTGGATCGATTTCAATACCATAATATAATGGCATTCCACTTGTGGTTGGCTTATCTATAGCACCACCGGCAAAGAATAATTCTACACGATCTTCAATATCTACTGTACTCTCATCATCTTTCCAGTCTTTGTCTAAAACTACATCTTCATCTGTAACTTCAAACGCAAAATAGAAATCTGTTCCATCATTATATCCTTTGAATACTGTTAATGGAGCTTCTTTTGTATCCCAAGGAAAACTAAAATCACCGCTCATGCTTGGAACTGTACTCCAAACTTTATCGGCCAATGTACCATCAATAGTTGCTTTCTCATCTCTCTTTACAACATCATAATGAGGTGTTGCTGCTTCATTAAAAGCAACTGCCTTTGTTGTTTCTACAGAAGCATTAGAAGAACATCCAACTAAACCAAATGCTGCTAGTGCAAAAGCGCACGATAAAAAACGATATGATTTGTTCATTATTATTATCCTCCAAATATCGTATATTTACTGTGATAGAAAGCTTTCTTCGAAGTCATCATATCATGTTGTGAAGGCGCTTACAACAATATTTACACATATTTATATCTATGTCTAAACACAAGACAAATAAGACTTTCTCATTGAGATTGTCTTTTTTTTACCTTCTCCTTACTCATTACAAAAAAGGAGCAAATCGCTCCTAAAGGTCGATATCCAACGTAATTGGACAGTGATCAGAGCCAAGAATATTCGTTAAGATTCTTGAACTCTTAACCTTATCTTTTAATTCAGGTGATACGAGCCAGTAATCCAGTCTCATTCCTACGTTGTTTTGTCTTGCTCCGCCTCGATAACTCCACCAAGAGTACTGGATTTTGGTTGGATACAAAGCTCTATAAGTATCAATAAAATTATTCAACAGATTCTTTCTAAAGCTGATTCGTTCCTCATCAGAGAACCCCGCACTACCCTTAAACATCATCGGATATCTGACATCAACTGCATCATTTGCCACATTGAAATCCCCACAAATCATAACTGGCTTATCCAAAGATTTCAGGTGGTCTCCAAATGCTTTATCCCACGCTAAGCGATAATCCAAACGCATCAAAGCGTCTCCTGACGTAGGTATATAGGCAGTTACCAAATAGAATTTTGAATACTCCAAGGTTATAACTCGACCTTCATCATCGAATTCAGGGATATCCATACCGTATTTTACAGATAAAGGCTCTTTTTTGCAGAGAATCATAGTCCCGCTATAGCCTTTTCGCTCGGCACTGTTGATATACTGATATGGGTATTTATCCAGATTCATTTTGATCTGATTGGGCTGGGCTTTCGTTTCCTGAATACACACAAAATCAGCGTTAAGATGATTCAAAACATCAGTAAAGCCTTTTTTCATTATGGCTCGAATACCGTTTACATTCCATGAAACACACTTCATTAAGTGGCACCTCCTTATGTTTGTCAACTATATGGTATTACAAAAACAATGGATAATTCCAACAGCTGTTCCCGTCACCAAAACAAAATCTCGGTGAAAAGAGTTTACGTCGTTCAAAACAAACAAAATCCCGTTGAACACAAACAATTTCCTGGTTTTAAGGGTTTGCACTAGCGTAAACTGTATAAAGCGTAATATTTTGGCTATAATTGGTTAATTCTAAGAGGATATTACATGGATTTTGTTTGGGTTTGCAGGGAAAATGTTTGTGTTCTAATTAATAGTTCGATAACAAATAAGAAAAAGAATACTGAAGAGTTGCTGAATTATGCTTTAAATTCGATACTAGCTCTTATTGTTCCTGATTTCTACTTTGTATAGTAAGTGACGTATATGGGTTCAACCACTCCTTTTATTTTCTGGTTAACTGTATAAGTGTAACAAGAAAAGGAGCATATATACATGAATTTTACAAAAACTAAAAAGGTTGTAGTGGCAGGATTGTCAGCTTTGATGATGATGACCAGTACTACATCCGTATTTGCTGCCGAATCAGGCGACAAATCAACAACTTTGAATTATCAAGTTTCACCAAGCTATGACTGGATTATCCATAGTTCAATCGACTTTGGAGCTGATGCAGGAGCGAACCACACTGTTGATCGCATTGGTAATCAAGTCAAGGTTTTAAAGAATGTCATTCCTGAAGGCAAATACCTGAACATTTCAGTCAAGGGTTCAGGAGCAAATGATGCCTTTACAATAGATAACGGAGGAAGCGAAGTATTAAACTATGACGTTTCAGACGATAACGGCACTGTGGGGGTGAATGGAAATGTCTTATCTGTACCAGCAGGTACCAATACGGCAACTCAGAATATGAATTTTAAGTTGAACACAACGAAGAAATCTGCTGAAGTTGCTGGACAATACACTGGACGAGTTATCTACAATTCAAGTGTAGGTGACAAGAATGGTGGAACGGCTTCTGGAACTGTAGAATCATATTCAGCAGGAGATACTTTGGATATTGAAGGGACTAAATATGTAGTCCTAGAACAAAAAGAAAATAATCAGGCTTTAGTTATGACTGCTAGTAGTATTGGAAGCAAGGCGTTCCAACTTGGTTATCGTCAAGATAGCCAAAGTTTAAATACTTATGAAGGTAGTGAAATGGACAACTATTTAGAAAATGATTGGTATAAAAAGTTATCTTCTACAATGAAAGCAACTATTCAGCTGACAAATATCAAACAAGTTTCATATGCAGCAGCTGATGACCCAGACTCAAAACAAGAAACTGCACCTAATGGTCAGGTCTACAATACAATCAGCCGTCACGCATTCTTACCTAGCGTAAGCGAAATTGGAAAAGTGGTTGATTTGAAAAATTCAGATAAGGTTAAAATGTTTTTGAACGGTACTGACATCTGGACAAGAGACAGCATTCAAGGCAGCGGTATGGAATATCTGAATGCCGCCAATGGTAGTTTGAACAGCTACTATGTGAACCTTATGTGCGGTGTCCGCCCCGCTTTCGTCATTGATTTATCAGGCGTCAACTACTCAGTCGTAAAATAACTTATATAAACAATCAAAGCAGGTTCGTCCTGCTTTTTTCATGCCTTCGTATCGTCCATAAACTCCCTTAATTCTTCCATTCTTGGATTCTTAGCATTTTCTTTTCTGAGTCTTTCCTCATCTTCTTTTCTGATTTCCTTTAAATACTTGTAAAAAGTATTGTGAGAAACCTGTACAATATCCATCATTTCCTCATGAGTATACGATTTATCGGCAAGTAATGTTCTCATCAGGTCTTTGACTTCTAAAGAGCGTTTTGTTGTTCTTTTTGTCCCTTTCTGCACACCTGGAAGTTTTCGACCTTCTTCTTTTGCAATCTTAGACTTAGCTTGACGAATCTCCGCTTTACGAAGCTCACTCCTGTTTCTGGTGAACCTTAAACTATTTAAAGTTATAAGTACATTTCTTGCATTACACAACAAGCCTAATCTAGTCAGCAAGCTTCTTATATTATACGTGTCACATTCAGGGTTGTTGATAAATACCATGTCAATTCCATACTTGAATCCAATCTGATAGTACATATTCTGGTAAGTTTTGTCGTCTTTTTTTACGAGAAGCTCCTCAAAATCAATGAATATAAAGCCATAAGGATCTTCTGAATTTGCTAGAATCTCCAAATAATTCGTATTCATTATCACGCCAAAAGATTCAATGCCAACAATATCCTCTCCACCGATTTTTAAAGCTACTTTCCTCGTCCTGAGCATGTCATTTAGTTTTTGTCTTTCATTTTCAACATATATATATTTAACCTTTTCCATACTTTTATTATACTTGACTAATATCAAAAATACAGCTTTTTTGGTAGTATTTGCATATTATACTGGTAGTTTAAACTAATTACAATGTATTTTAGTGCTTATTTTATACGTACTACCATTTTATTATTGGCATTGTGGTATTTTTAATCTCGCATTATGATTTGTTTACGTTAACGACGTAGCAAGCTTGCAATCAATCAATAGATTATGTCGACCTAAATGGTCTGAAAGGATGAATATTATGATCAAAGTCAAAGAAACTCAATTAAACGGACACATCGCATACATCAAAGAAGAATGTACGAATGATGGCATAGTTGTCAGCACTGAACAGATTAACATTTCAGTTAAACAAGCAATCATAGATGGATTCACATATCTAATACTATATGACAATGAAATGAACATTATCGAAAATGCTTTCATGTATTTAAACTTTAAATCTTACGGAAGCACAAAGAATACAGCATCTTTAAATTCACGCTTTCAAAAAGCACGTGTGTTAAAGACATTCTACGCCTTTCTTGCGATATTCAACTATGATATCAACTCACTTGCACAAAATGAAATCCAGCACTATATCGACTTTTTAAAAGGATTGCCCGCAACCGGCTCCGAAATCACCGCACGAAGCATAAAAACAATAAATATTTACCTAAGCATCGTTCGTGATTATTTTAAACGCTTCAATATTGATTGCAATGCGTTGTTTGAAAAGAAAGAAATCACACAATATTACGCAGCAGACCGTCAGGCACTTGGACGTGGGAATCGTATCGCTTACGATATCAATCCTCGTTACAGATCTTTCAGTGCAGATGATATAGCTCCTCCTCGTTATATCAGCCCTGATGAATTCAAAAAACTATATGGACTTGCAAAAAAGAAAAACGATCATACAGCAATGCTTTTGATGGAGTTGATGTATTGCTACGGATTACGTTTAGGCGAATGTCTAGGTCTTACAATGGAAGATTTCGCACCTGCTACATACCAAAATAGAAGCTATTACGTGATGAAACTCAGAAACCGTGTTTCTGACAACAAAGATCAGTACTGCAAGAATCTTATCCACCCTGTTGACCGTTCTATCTACACTACAAGCGAATACATTGATTCAACGCAGAAAATTGTCATTACAGAACGTCTGTATCACGTTGTAGAGAATTATATTGAAAATACCTTTGAGCCAATTTTAGCAAAGCATCCAGACAAACATGATGTTGTTGAAGCTGATATTGTTGATCGTAATCAGCAGATTTTAGACAACTGCTACCTTTTCTTAAACAAAACTGGAAACCGTCTTACAGCAGCTACTTGGAATCGTCATTTGCGTGATTATTTTGTGGAAGCAGGAATCGACACAGATAAAGGTACTCGTCAAAATAATTTAAGCCACCGCTTTAGACACGGATTTGCCATGTTTCATGCTCATTTCAGAGAAGATCATCTCGAGGTTTTAGAACTTTCAAAAATGATGAGACATAGAAGCCTTCAATCTACGTTGATTTATTACAATCCAACCTTTGAAGACCAGATTGCTCTAACTGAAGAATTTCAAGACAATCTGTACAAGGATTTAATGGAATTCAGTATTATTCCTAACGATGAACAAGATGATGAGGAGGAAGACTAATGTTTAGAGACTTGAAAATCACAACGAAAATGAAGGATAAAAGAATCCTTCAAGCCATCACTGAATGCTACAACTCTATCAGAAAGCCTGATGAAAAAGAGCGTTCTTATTACTTAAAAGCTAAGCCATGTAAACAGATTGCTAAATTTCTCGCTGAAGTTTCTATAGAAAATATTAATTGGACAGTCATTTGTGACACATTCAATCTAGTCAAAGATATTTCTCATGGAAAACAAATTGTCACACTTTTTTTGAAATATCTTCTTGAAAACAATCTCTATTTTGGAGAATACAAGGAAAGACTTGTACAGGTCTATCTTCCATTACTTGAAAGAATGTCTACGCCAATTCCATATCTAGATCAATTCTATTGTTATGATAATTTTAGAAATACGTTAGTAATGACACACAAAAGAAAAGAACACTTAAGAGTAGGCTTTTTGAAATCAAAAGTCTTTTCTGAACCTGTTTGGGAATTGATTGAGAACTTTCTTCTTTCAGACGAATTTTCTAGTTTTAATTCAGAACACGGGAAAGTTTTGTTTGATTATTGTCATGATTTCTGCAATTCGTTTACGAGTTATAAGGATTTCGATAATGAAGTATTCTGGAAGGTTCTACACGGCATTCATACAAATTTTTCTAACGACAAGGCTCTTGAAACAGATATGCTTGATGGCTGGATTCGATTTTATAGAAGTTTATGGGACACTTTTAATCAGCATGATTTCAACAGTTCAAACCAAGCAATGAAAATATCTGAAAGTCTTTTATTCAGTCATCTGTTTGTCAAATACATTAAAGAAGACTATCGCATTATTTGGTTCGATAAAACCTTAGATTTAGGGGATTGTAAGAACATCGTATTTATTTTTAAAGACGTGAATAAAATCTCATCTAAGGGTTTCAAGGAAGAATATCATGTATTTCATCTTTCAGGGCCACCTAGTCATTGCGGATACCGAGAAATAGTCTGGAAATATTTCTTAAGCAATCCAAACGCAAGTAATATTACAAGCAATAACATCGACATGCTTTGGAAAATTCTGAGAAGGCTGTATTTACATAAATCTTACAAAGGCGAAACTGAGGATAAACAAAAATTGTTTCATGTTTCGAATCTAGAAGCGGCAATGATTGAAGACATGATTCAACGATGTGATTTGTCGGCAAGAAATAAAAACACAAAAATTTCATCTATTAAGCTTTTTCTACAATGGGCAGAGGCAAATTCTTTCTTTACAATTGATCAGAATGTAATGTCAATTCTTAGAATGGTACCTGGTGATATTCCTGAAGAAAAAGTTGGAATTTCTGATGAGCATCTTGGAAAGATAAATCATTACTTATCTGAACATATGCATGATTCAGTAGAAGACGAACTTACATATTGTGTATTCCATCTGCTTCTTCAAGAGAAAATTCGTTACAGCGAGCTTCTAAATCTACAGGTTGACTGTCTTGTGGAAACTTCTAAGCCTGGATACTACGCAATCAAATCTAACGTTTCCAAAACCTCTAACGGGCAGCCTGTCATTTATGGGATTACAAAAAAAACGTACAAAATCATTATGCAGGTGATTCAATGTACTGAGCAGATTCGTAGTGAATGTACGACCAAAAATATTGCCTCCTATCTGTTTCTGACTAAAAGCAAAAATTTTGGGTATAGACCATTTTCAGCTTGCATGTTTAATAGGCGTTTGAAAAAAGCATGTAGCGAATTGGAACTTCCGCAATATACCTCAAAAAACCTCCGAAAAACACATATGACAAAAGCCATTGATACAATGGTCGCAAATGGACATACAGCATTGGAAACAAGCGTAGTAACTGGACATACAAGTATCACAACAACCATGAATCATTACTTTGATGCTAGTATATCACAGGCAATCCAAGCAAATTACAACACTATCATTACCGGAGATGTTGTAGATGCCTGTTCTTTGAATATTGAAGATGATATTCAGGAGGGGCATGAAAGCCCTGAATATACAGTTGAAAATGGCTGTGGTCAATGTATGAATGAATCCTGTACTGGAAACAGTTTTACGAGCTGTCTAGTCTGTGAGCATTTTGTTACGACTCTTGAGCATCTGAAATTCTTTTTAAGAGAAATTGAGCATATTGATTCACAAATTGAGCACGCAAAAACTCAGCATGACGTAGAAGATTTAACAATCCAAAAACAGATTTATCTGACGTATGTCGATGCTATGAATAAACTTGCAGAAAAGAAAGGAGCTTAATATGCCAGAAAACAACTTAGCTTTTCCTGAGATTACTCCAACAGTTTCACAGGATACCCCAATCACTCCACAAACACCTGCTTATACGGTAGGATGTTTCAAAAACATTCCATATTCTTTCGTTGAAGCAGATCCATATGGTCCGTATCTAGACGTTGTTGCTGAACTCAGTATCTATAAAATGTTTGAAATTGAAGATTTTACGGATAAAACACGAGTCGACTTTAATGATGATACATGGGATTTCAACCCCTTTGCTCGCCCAAATATTAGTCCGAATAGTGCAAATGTAGTGCATTTTGAAAACTTCCCTGAAAAGTATCGGTCAAGTGCCAAACTTTGGATTTTTTCTAAAATGCGAAATGGCGTCAAAGCATCCACACTCAATGGTTATTGTTCAAAATTGGTAAATGTCTTTAAAAGCTTGTCTGAAGATTATCCAGGTCTTGATATTTCCACATATACTGCCAATGAAGTATTTAGCTATTTTGCGTCGAACCCTCAGTCATCAGGCTCAAGAGCAGTAAAAACAAGAAATATCATGGAATATTATTCATTTGCTGAAGAATACTGTGGCCTTCATCATTGCATTGATTTAAAAAAGTTGCATGAATATTATGTCGATGCTTGTTATTCAAATGCAATCACAATGGAACAGCATAAAGAATCAAACATTCCAGGAGAATACTTCGATGCTATTGTTTACAAAGGTATTGCTTCTATGACTGATAAAACACTGGAAACAGATAAGCGAATGGTTGCTGCTATGACTATTCTGTTAAGTCAAACAGGTCTGAGAGTGAGCGATCTTGTCGAGCTGAAGGTGTCTGATTTGACTACAAAACATATTCCAGCTCAAGGAGTTGATTCTCATTTTCTTCGCTATACCTGCAACAAAAATAGTCGTGATACTGGTGCAAAACGTACATTTGATATATTTATAAATAACTTGGCTTATCAAGCATTTATGATTATCAAAGAACTGAGAAGCGAATCAGAACTGTCCAAAAATTCCCCTTATTTATACGCCCCTGTTAAAGGTGTTGAAATACTTCCTGTCAATACTGGCACTTTCAATAATAGATATCGACGTTTTGTTATTGATAATCTACCAGACTATATTTACAAAGACTGGGAAGGCATAAAAAAAGGCAAGCACAACACCAATACTTTAGTAAGTATTCCTAATCCACGGAAATTTAGAGTAAATTTTTGTACATGTCTTTACAAAAAAGGTGTATCTTTGGCTTATATTCAAGAATTTATGGGTCACGTCTATGAAGAAATGCGAGGATATTATGCTCGTGTAAGAGATGAAAGCTTAAAGAATCATGAAAAAGCAGAAGAAGTCATTCGCCAGATTTGTACAGATGGAGAAGATGTTCATTTACTTGGTGGAGATGGTTTTGGTGAGGAGATTCGCCAGCGTATTTCCGAGTTTTTGCGAAAGAAAAACGTTAACGTTTATGAAGATTTTGACGAACTTGTAAAAAAGCTGGAAGGATATTTCGAGATTCGTGTTAAACAAGGTGGTATCTGCATTAAGCATTGTAGAATCCCTTGTTCTGAAGACGAAAATACAAATAAGATTCTTTGTGCGTTTAATCAATGTCCAAACCTTTTCTACACGTTCTACATGATAGATTCAACATACCTGACTTACACCGAATTGAAACGTTCAATCGAGTACAACACTTCAAAGCATTACCGCCTGTTTGCTGAAAAAGAACTTGATAAGTTGAAAAAGCTTATTACGAATAAGTTCCGCCCGCAACTTGAAGAACTAGAAAGTGAAATTGAACGAAAAGGTGTGGAATACATTAAAGCAACTTATCCAGAATTGCTGGAAATTATTGAGAATTTAGATGAAATCAAACAGGAGGTAACAGTATGGATGAACAAATGATTAGACTAGAAAAGTTTTTACGCGATAATGGGGCTTCAACAAGTACCATTTCAGAAGCCCAGCTTCGCCAATTAAAAAGCATTGATGATGCCATTCAAAACAAATTAACCATTATATCTAAAGCAAACAAAGCAATTAGAGAAGCAGGAATCAATGTAGATTCAATCTCCAGAGCTTCAGAAATTTCGAGAACTACTTTCTACAACAATCCTATTCTTAAGACATACGTTGAAAGTTATTCAAGCAGGTCTACTCAAACAACAAGGGATGAAATCAAGCGTTTGAAAGACGAAAACATCCAGTTGAAGAAAGAGAATTATGCACTTGTATCACATGATGCTCAGCAAATCATCACCAAAGAAGAAAGAAACTATTATTTGGTTCAAAACGAGCATTTGATGAATACGGTTGAAACCTACAAGGATATAATTGCGGAGAAAACACAAGCACTTGATGATTTACAGTTGAAATACGATAGATTGAATGACTTGGTCTCAGAGACACTCCCGCATTCTAGAAATCATAGATTTAACTAAACTTCACTAAATAGTGAGGTTTTTTTATACACAGAAAAGCTTTGTTTCTCAATTATTTAAACAGTTTGAAATGAACGGTTAATTTATAAGCATAAAAAAAGAAGTTAAGACCTAAAAAATGTGTGTAAAGTAATAATAGCGCTTAAATAAAGTATTTTGAGAAATTGTACACTTTAAAATGAACGATTATATATATATGGTCTTCTTGGTGTTTAATCAATACAATACTCGCAATCATTTCATCAAGAAAAGGTATCAGAAATTAAAACTGATACCTTTTAAATTATAATAAATCCTTTGTTTTTCGAACCAAGTATAACGGAAGATTTGTAAAATCACCATCCTTACGATACCCACGTTTAGAAAAACGATATGCATGTTGAGGTGAATTATTTGCGACATATGTCTTAAAGGAATTGGCAGACCTATCCTCCCCACCCTTTACTTCAATTGGAATAATTTCCATTTTATTTTGAACCACAAAATCAATCTCACCATTTTTATCCGAATAGTATCGTGGTTCTACTTCAAACTGTCCTTTTAATTGTTGTAAAACATAGTTTTCTGTCATTGGTCCTTTAAATTGGTAATCCGTTTTCAATAATATGGCGCTATTATCCACACCCGCCATTTGTTTAAGAAGCCCAGTATCAAACATAAACAATTTAAATTGATCCAATTTATCAAAAGCAGACAATGGATGTTCCATCTTAGACACATTATATACACGATTCAACATACCAGCGGATACTAGCCATTCAATAGCTTCTTCAAAATCTCTAGCTCTAGCTCCTTCACGGACAGCACCATACATAAACTTCTCATTCGGTTTTGCAAGTTGAGCAACAATACTTCTAAACACCATCAAAATACGTCCACTATTCACTTTTCCATTATGCTTAGAAAAGTCATTTTCATAAACCTCAACCAATTCTCTTTGGATTCTAGATATCATGGTAGGATCCTTATACTTGATCCATGAAGATACACATTCAGGCATACCACCAATAATAAGATAGTAATTATAAGCATCTAATAAGCGTTGATGGAAAATTTGTTCGATAACTTGTTCTTTTTGAATACTTTCATAATATGCATACAATCCTGAATCTATCGCATTTAAAAACTCATCAAACGTCAACGGATAAATATCTAAAAGATTAACCATGCCTACAGGATATGATTTTGGCTTTGCCAATAATGTGCCTAAAAGACTACCTGCCGTTATCACATGATATTCATTTGCCTTTTCTTTGAAATACTTCAGTGTATTTAATGCTTCAGGACACTCCTGAATTTCATCAAATATAATCAAAGTTTTTTCAGGCTCAATTTTTTCATCACTGATCATAGAAAGAAGTTCAATAATACGATGTGGATTTTTATTGGTTTCAAAAATAGATTTTAATTCATCTTCTTCATCAAAGTTAAAATAAACATAATTATCATAATAATTCTTACCAAATTCCTTCATCAACCAAGTCTTACCAACCTGTCTTGCACCTCTTAATACCATAGGTTTTCTCTCAGGACTATTTTTCCATTGAACTAGCTTTAAAATCGCATTTCGCTTCATGAAATCACCTCTTAATTATAAAATAACACGTTTTTCTGGACTTTTAAATACCTTTTTCGCACATTTTTCCGGACTTTTTAGTATTGTTTTTACACATTTTTTCTAAATATCAAAAAAAGACAGCATTTAAGCTGCCTATCTTACCATATCACGAGTAATGTCTTTTAAGCTTTTAGCCCCACACATCTCCATAGTATCTTGCAGTTCACTACCAAGCTTGTCCACTAAAACTTGAATACCTTCTTCTTTTGCGCCATAGATTGCATTCACAAATGGACGAGCTACAATAACAGCATCGGCTCCCATTGCCAAAGCCTTAAAAATATCGACACCATTACGAAGTCCTCCATCGACAAAGATCTTCATACTTCCATCCACAGCTTTTACAATCTCTTCAAGCACTTCAGCTGTTGCAGGCGTCTGATCTTGAACACGACCACCATGATTAGAAACTACAATAGCTGCAGCACCCGCTTCTTTTGCCTTTAAAGCCCCTTTCACACTCATTACACCCTTCACAATAAATGGGACAGGTGTTTTAGAGATGATGGCTTTTAATTGTTCTGTATTCATTCTTCCTGCAGGAGGCTGACACCCCTTTAAGAAAGGAAGCCCAGCTGCATCCACATCCATCGCTACCGCAAACGCATTACTGTTTAAAGCTAAATCTAGCTTTTCTAAATATGTTTCCAAACTCCAAGGTTTAACTGTTGGAATACCATACCCATTATTTTCTTTAATGATACGCGTCGCATTGATCATAATATTAGGATCTTTTCCATCTCCTGTAAACGCACAAATACCTGCATCCATACAACCTCGAACTAAAATATCATTATATCCATTATCATCATAGGCATTTGAATAGTGCATTCCCACAGCCCCAACAGGACCTGCAAAAATCGGATATTTAAATGTATGACCAAATAAGTCTAATTCTGTATTTACAGGCTCATTATCTGTAATTGTATCCATGTTGACACGAATATTTTTCCACGCATCATAGTTACGCATCGCAACATCCCCAATACCTTTTGCGCCAGGTCCAGGCACTGTATTTTTACATGCCTTTCCATCACAAACAGGACAAGACTTACATAACTTTGTCCCCATTACTTCACGACTTTTATCCATCAATTCCTTATAATCCATAATCATTCCTCCAATACATTCGCTATAACCAAGCCTAATATTCCAGCTAAAAGCTTTACAACCACAAACCAAGTCACACTTGTTGAATTGACTGAGGCAATAAAGCCGAGTTGTCCACCAAACACAAATGCCCCACTCAATGAAAAAGCAGCATTTAAAATCTTACCCTTCCTGTTCATTTTACTAAATAATGGTAACATCGCAATACTTGTTCCAAAAGATAAGATAATTCCCATTACTGAATATTTATCAATATTTAGTATTTGACCTACTCTTTCAATTTGATTCGAAAACTTTCTTAATATGATTTCACAAAACACCAATGAACCACACACAATAATACTCATTTGAAATACAATGTGCAAAGCTTCATTGATCAATGTTGCGTTTGTGAAGTTCATATTGAAAAAGAAAGTAAGACAAACTAGGAAAAAGAAAATATATCCTACGATTTGTACAAGCTTCGAAAACAAAGTTAAAACCACAATGAGTGTTTTAAACGATATAAAGAACAAGCCAATTAGAATGGCACAAATAAAAATCACGGGTAAAAAAGAAAGAATAAAGTGATCAATTTTTAATAAAAAACCACTCACTATAAGAATGGGTAATAGTCCTAAAATACCATAGACCACACCTTTTAAATAATGATTCAAATCATCTTTATCCAACTCATTTAAAAAAATGGGCAATTGAAAGCTAATCAAGCATCCTAAAGTTGACGTTAATAATACTCCACAGAAAATAAGAATATTATTTGAATGTGTCATCGACTCCACAATGGAATATCCACCAAGATCTGGTGCCAACAAACTCGAAATAATCATCTCTTTGTTTTTGAAAAGAGTGGCATGTCCATTTAAAAACGCAATCGCAATACAATAAAAGCCCCCAACACTCATCATAAAATCGCCCATTGTGATAATGCCTCGATCAAAAGAAGCGGCTAACCCAAGTCGATTCTTAAACATTTTGTCAAATAAACCTAAAGCGGCAAAGCATAATAAAATAAAAATAATCGGATTCATGACTTCATTCTATTATAAGAAAGAAAAAAAGTCGAAGAAAATAGGGTAGAGGGATAAAATTATCGCCCCTCCCATTGAACCGTACGTACGGGTCTCGTATACGGCTCTACATTTATATCGAAACTATAAAGAATCACAAAATCTCAAGATAGTACATAAGGGGATTGACCAAACCTGGCCTATCTCCTTTCTTTATGCCTAGAACAGTGGGAGAAAGAAGAAAATTCACAATATTCCCAGTACTTCTCCTATACCATCCAAGTCTAGAGTTAGCACATTTAAATATATCTTCGTGGGTAAAATTACTTCTACATGCTTTATTTAGTTTCATAAAATTCTTGTATATAGTCTTTGGTCTTTTCCATTGTTTAATGATGATACATCTAACTTTATGACGTAACCACTGGCCAAATTCTTCCAAGAAACCTTTGATACTTG
>OIEF01000331.1_pt1 | contig 21150 bp, 24 predicted proteins | sample 1581721 | NCBI WGS metagenome assembly OIEF01 (sample SAMN01760908, study PRJEB22395) | human gut metagenome
GAGATCTACACTCTTTCCCTACACGACGCTCTTCCGATCTACCACACCATTGGCCGACTGCGAACCATAGATGGCAGCCGATGCCGCATCCTTCAGCACATCAATGCTTTCGATATCTGCTGGATTCAGAGAAGCGATGTCACCACGTACACCATCAATGATGTAAAGCGGATCAGAACCACTCACGGTACCCATACCACGGATGTTTACCTTCAAACCGGAACCCGGCTGACCGGATATTCACGCAAATGCCAACGCAGTTATCCTCGGTTCTTCTGGCTATGGCAAAACCTTCACGGCACAGTTGTTTGCGCTTCGTCTTTCTGAAATGGATACACAAGTATTCATCATTTCTCCCTTGAAGGGCTTGGAAGACTATGGTGGTGGCTGCAAGGCAGTCGACGGTCAGTTCATTAGCATGGACCCGTCTTCTGTCAATAGTATCAATATCATGGATATTCGAGTTCCCGATGATGAAGATGCCAAGGATATGGATGAGTATTCGGCAGGCTCGCTGCTGACAAAGAAAATCCATACCATCAAATCTTTTATGCATTTGGTCGTCAAAGACCTTACGCAGGAAGAAGAACAGTTGATTGATACTTGCCTCATCATGGTATACAAGAAGTTTGGAATTACAAACGACAATAACTCTATCTATGATAGAGAAACCGGTCAATATAAGAAGATGCCGCTGCTGCAAGACCTGCATAAAGAAATGCTCAAATATCCAGAACTGCATCGGATTAGCAATATCCTTAATCCTCTTATTACTGGTTCTATGGCGTGTTACAACCGCCCCACAAATGTTGACTTAAAAGCCAAGTATATTGTGTTTGACTTTAACGGCATGAAAGGTGCAATCCTTACGATGTCTATGTTCGTTGTTCTTGACTTCGTTTGGACAAAAATCAAAGAAGACCGTAAAAAGCGTAAAGCAGTCTTTATCGATGAGTGTTGGAAGCTGATTGGCACTGACTCAAACGAAATGGCGGCTGAAGACGTTGTGGAAATCTTCCGTACGATTCGTGCTTACGGCGGTTCGGCATTCGCAATGACACAGGACATATCGCAATTCTATGAATACAAAGGCGGTAAGTACGGCAAAGCCATTATTGGTAACGCCGATACGAAAATCATCATGCACCTTATTCCTTCCGAAGCACAGGCGCTGCAAGCCGCTATCCAGCTTACAGATGCAGAGATGGAAAATGTTTCTAGCCTGCAGCGTGGTCAAGGCTTGGTTTGTTCTTCTTCTGCAAAATTGTTCGTAGATTTTGTAGCTGCTGACTACGAAAAGCAGGAAATCACGACGGATGCAAAGAGCTTCTATATGCAGGAAAAAGCGCTTAAAGAAAAACAGCACCAAGAAGAACAAGCTCGTCTGGAAGTAGAAGATAAGAAAGAGCCTGCGAAAACAGATGACAACAGCGAAAAGCGTTAAATAACACAATTCAAAGCTTCAATATAAACGATGTAACGCTAATAATAACTGAAAACAGCACTTTTGAGATATGCGATGGTCAGATACAAACAAATGTGCTGATTCCGTATATCTCAAAAGTGCTTTTTCTTTTAGTTTCCTCTACAAAATGCACATTTTTGATATGCTTTATTTTGCACGACAGTTCGTACAAAATAGTAACATATAAATCCGCAAAATACACAATGACACAATTGGCAAAAACAAAATTGCACAATTTGCATATGCTGAAAGGAGACATACTTATGTCTGAGGTACACAATAACGATATCCGCGAACTGCTCGATACCATCCCCGTTATCCCTAACGAGCTGATGGAAGAATATCTCGTACGGCAGTACAATATTACCCCGAACAAGGCGCGTGAGATTATCTACAGCGCTTGCCGTAAGGGTGCAAACCGTCGTCCGGCGTGCTATGTCACTAATGACGGTCTGGCGAAAGCTGATTACATTACCATGAATAGCCTTGTCCGCAAGCGCTGTCGCGCATTCCGCGTTGCCTGCGAATTTTTGCCGGAGAGCCGTCAATTTTCAATCCCTTCTACCTGCCCGTGGCTGTTGAGCTTCTGTTTCGATGGCAGCGTATATTATGTCTGCGAGTTTGAAAAGGGCAAGGAACTTATTGTTGCTGATATGATTCGCAACAATGGTATTCGTGAAGAAATGATGCCGGTCACATCCCGTATCGCTATTATGCGTCCCGGAGCAAACCGCGAGCTGCTTGATGGTTGTGGCATTCGCTTCTTCTGTACCGTAGATGACGACTACAACTTGGAAGTGACCGAGCAGGTCGAGGATGATGAGGTTTGGGATGGCGTTCCCGTTATTAAGTGATTATAAACGATATATCGAAGAAAACGGAGAGCCAGTAGGCGTGACAAGCAAAGCCGAGCAGACTGGCAATTTGCTCGCACCTACGCCATATTCGAAATCGGCAAAGTATGTCAAAGACAAGCTCAAAAAAGCCTCTGATTATATGGAGCAACTGCCGGATATGCAAAGCCTCCGCAATAATACTTCTGAAGATACTCTAAATGCTGTTTCTGTAGAGATTCTCAAAGCAGAACGCGCTATTTTGACTTCTTTTGAAGGCAAAGAACGGCAAGAACCCTACGAAAAAGCACATAAATCAGCTTTGATTCCGGACGACTTTTGCCAGATTTCGCAGCCCAAAAATGGAATACTGAAGATACGATATTCTTCGTTTTTACCACCGTTTCATTATGAATGGTACAGCCGAAAAGCGCGATACAAGAATGAGGCAAATCAGTATTTCCTTGATGCCGAATTTGACTACATTACGGAGGCTGCGCTTCGGAAATTTATTGCTAAAAACGGTCCCGTGAGCGTCCCTCCAGAGCATCTTTATCTTGTGTTTCGGCGCGGAATTGTACTCGGAGGGGCGATGCCTATAGACAGTAATAATGTCTATACAGGAGCTATCACAAACGCTATCAGCAGGGTTCTTCAGCACGGCGACGGCTGGCAGCTTATGAGCTTTGTTTATACCGCCATTGAAGACCAGCAAGGACCTTATTTGGATGTTATTCTTTGCCAGAAAGAAGACATTACGAAATGGCTCTAAGCGTAGCTGCATACAACAGTTTTAGGGATGTAAAAATACAACATTTTTAGGGGCACAAAAATACGCTCCTGAAAATGTTGTATTTCTTTATATGGATTTCTGCGAGGCTGTGGGGATTCTTGAACCGTCTTTGGTACGCAATACGGAATCTAAAGGACAAAAGCGAGGGGACAAAATGACGCATGAACAAAAGCTTCTGTGCTATCTGTATGGGGTTGATTCAATCCAACGCAGGCAGCTTGTAATAGCACTACCGGATATACCTTACCAAAGCCTGACTCTTGCGGTTCGAAATGCCATCAAACATGGCTATGTAGAAGTATTTCGTAAAGATGAGTCAAATCATCTACGCATCTCACCGGACGGTATAAAGTACATCCGTACAACAGCTAAAGACTCTCTGGATAGTGAAAAAAGAGCTACCATGAAACGGCGTTTCAAGGGAGAACAAGGAAGAAGGCTTAACAGAGTAGAAACTACTTCCTGTATGTGCAGGGCAGCAGGTATAAAACTAGCCAAAGAAGAAGGAATCCAGCTAACAAACATTCTCAATACAAACACAAAAGACTATGAGAAGTTTATGGAAAACTACTTCTACAACAAAGGGTTGCTGTTTCTGTCAGATGAACTATCCGCAACTATAAAAGCCACAAACACTGTCGGCGAAGAATACACAACAGGTATGAGCCGTCTGGTTGGAGCCATCATCAACAGCAAAGGTATTTACTATCTCTACTGTACACTAGATAAACTCATGAAATGGATAATATCCTACGAAAAACGGCGAGTAAGTGCAATCACGGCACTCCTCCAAAACAGTAATGCAGCCACAGAAAACCAAGACTTCCAAACGGCATGCTCTATCCAACCAAAAAGCATCATAATAGGGAAAACATGCGCCATGATACCAAAAATCATCACAGGCGACAAATACGGCAAAAATATAAAAAGAGCCGGAGAAGCAACCATCACAAACAAGCTGATGACTCTCGCAAATTTAGAAGAAGTATACAAACACAACTACTTCGTACCAACAGACACACTCGGCGTTGAACTACTCTCAAGAACTGTAACACTTACAAGAGATGACCTCAACCAAATGATAGAAATGTGGCTCTCTGAAATGACAGACAAGCACACTACTGTCGAAGCAAGGGAATATGTTGAAGCTTACATCAATGATGAAGAAAGCAAAACACTCGTGTTTCCAATCATAGAACTTGAAGAACTCGTTTTCCAAAAAGCTGTAAAAGAGAAATACCATATTGTTTGCGAAAGAGGCACACAAGATGGTATTAGCCGAGCAATGGGAAACAAAGTTATTGACTTTAAAGATATGAACAACGAATCAATGCCTGCACATAAATACGATGACGATGGAATCCGCAGAGACGGCATCAACCCTCTCACGCATTCCGGCTACTGGGAGGAAGAGCAATGATAGCAATACGAGTATGCCCTATCTGCAAAAAGGCATTTGAGGGCAGAGTGGGCGTTCCAAAGGTTTATTGTGATGAATGCACCATGCTGTCAGATTATGCGGCGATGGACACTGCAAGAAGTCAAGCGGCTTGGTTCTTCGAAGATTTTGGAGACGAAGATGAAAGAGAAGATGAAAAGCATGAGAGTGAGCAAGAGACAGATACAGCACCTCTTATCACTATCACGGACGAATCAAAACTCCCAAAAGCCACACGCCAAAGCCGAGAATCTCTTTTAGAGCTCATTTCATCCAGAAAGCGCAGTTAACTAACAAAGTAAAGAAAGCGATGGCAAGTCATCTAATAAACCTTCCACATTTGCTAACCATCTTTATTGTTACGAGTTTATGAACTTCTAACAACCAAAGTTGTAAAACATACAAATTTATGGTATAATGCAATTGAAAATAAAAGATAGTACGATGAAAGCGTAGCTGCGATGCGTAGCCGAAAATAACAACCAACTACGAAGCGTAGCTCCTTACATACCGTACCACAGATGTAAAGTAGAAGGTATTAGATATGACAAAGAAAATCATTATTCCGTATGTAGCCGCAATTTTAGCGATGGTAGTTTGTATTAGCGTAGCTGCTGATGATGGAGCTGTAGTTGCCAGAAGCTATGCAGGATACAACAATCAGAAACCTAGCGTAGCCTCTGACAATGTCTATCGGCCGGTAAACCTTTCTTGGAACAACACCTTCAAGAAGGTAACTGCTGAGGAAGCATTGGGAGTTAAAGATGGTGTTCTCGTTTTTGCTTTTCCGCAATGTCCTTTCTGCCGAAATCTTATTCCAGAACTTGCAGAAGTAGCAAAAGAAGAAAACGAGACCATCTACTACTGTCAGGTAGATGAGTACAGAGACAAATATGAATTCGATACTTTTACCGGTAAGCCTGTGAAAACACAGGAAGCAGGGGATGGATACTACGAACTTCTTGATTGGCTCGGCGACTACCTGAACGACTACGCGGTGGCAGATAACAACAAAAACAAAATCAAAGTAGGAGAAAAACGAATCAGCGCCCCTACTGTCATCCGCATTGAAAACGGACAGCCGGTATCTACATGGCTGCTGGAAGATGTGGAGGACGCAGGATACCCGACAAACGCATTTGATACTTGGTGCGACGATACTCAAGGCAAAGTGACGGAATCTCTGCGCAACTATTTTGAGGAGAAGTAAAGGATGAAGAATAAAGAGAAAATCACGATGGGGACGATTCTATTCGTCGACTCTCAGTATATTGTAACGGCTATCCTGATGCGCGTATTCTTTGCAGTAACCGGCTTGGCTGATAAGATGACGACAGGCACGGCTATTGTGTATTTCAGCTTGCTGTACCTGCTCTTTGCCGTAGGTGCGCTTGAGGACGATGACGACTGAGCGTAGCTGCCATATACTGCATTCTCGGACGACGGAAGCGTAGCTGCTGCCACAAGCTGGTTGTCAGTTGCGTAGCCGCCGTCCTTTTGTTGTAACGGGAGGAATATCAGAATGGTCTATGAGGTAATTAGTCCAAGAGGGAGAGGCACCGGAAACATTGTGGGAGTTCACACAGAATCACCACAATGCATTGATTCCCTTGATATGCAGAAGGCAATGGTTGCCGGAGGAAGTAAGATTACTTTTGAAGGAACAGAAGAAGAATATGAGGCTGTAAAGGACAAGCTCCATCCGAAGACAAAAGTAACTATTAAAAAAGCGTCTGCACAAAGGAAACCAAAAACAACAAACAAGACAACTCGATAACAGGAACGAACCGTTATGAGATGCTATCCAGAACAGCTCCTACCGCAGCAATAAGCAACAGCAATAGATAAGCGGCGCTATCGTTCTGGAAGATATGAGAGGGAAGGAGATATACCCGTGAGAGACTTTACAAATACTTATGATGCGTTCATGCACTGTGATGTTAACAAGCTGGCTGAAGCGTTTGCCTCGATGTACCACAGCGAAGGAGAAGATTGCGACCGTCTTGGTTGTGCAAAGCAAGAGGTTAACGAAGCGTTCATGAGGATGAAGACCATCACGCCGAAAGTCGAAACCAACCAGAGTATTCTCCTTGTTTGCAAGGATTTCGGCGACACAGGCGACGATGTCTCTCTCATTAAAGCTAAAGACCTCAGCGTTTGGAAAGAAAAGCACAAGGAAAAGACAGAAACTATCAGCGATGAGATGCTGACATTTATGAGCACCGACGACATCATGGACGCAGCGATGCAGCAAGAACTGCCGACGCGCTATGCCATTGAACTTTGCAGTTGGGATGAGATTCTCGGATGGAAGCTGGCACCGTCCAGCATCTATATCTACGGTCTCGAATTCTGTTTGTCGCGTGTGTTGTGGGAGATGACATTCTTTGGCGTCGAGCCACACGGGGTAGAAAAAGCAAAAGCAGACCTCGATGCAAGCATTGAGGAATCGAAGAAAAACCTTGATGAAAATGGGAAGCCTCACGGTATTCCGTTCGAGGATTTTGTAAAGGAGCTCCTCGGCGACGATTACACGGAAGACTGGTATCCGGAAGAGGAGCAGGAACGCGACCGTCGAAATATGGCAATCGCATCTTACAAGGGCAACAAAGAAGCAGAATACCTGCTTCTGATGCTGTGACATACAAAAAGAAATGAAGAAACAGAGAGAAGGTGACAACCGTGCTTCTGCACATCTTTGGAGATACACATGGACCGGATGAGATTTTCAAAATCAACCCCAAAAAGTTTCTTGACCGCGACCTCACAAAAGACGATGCTATTGTAGTTTGTGGAGACTTCGGACTTCCGTTCTTTCCAACGGACCGTATCCCAGCAAATGAACTCAAAGCAAAAAACTACCCGCAGCATAACATCAAATCAGCACGAGCGTACAAGATGTACACTGACTGGCTGGCATCTTTTCCTTGCGATATCCTGTTCGTTGATGGGAACCATGATAACCACGCATTTTGGGCAGAGCAACACACAGAGCAATGGAACGGCGGGCTCATTCAGCGTTTGCCGGAAGCATCCAATGTCATCCATCTGATGCGCGGTGAATATTACACGATTGATGGCATGACCGTGTGGTGTATGGGTGGTGCGGAGTCCATCGATAAAATCTACCGCACAGAAGGCGTTACTTGGTGGCACGAGGAAATCCCATCCATGAAAGAGACATGGCATGGCTTCGACACACTGGAAGAACACGGAAACAAAGTAGACATTATTCTTACACACGCACTGCCACAGATGCTTATGCCGATATACTTTCGGGACATCAGCCCTATCAACGACCCAACTGGGGTATACCTCAACGAAATCTACCGCAGAGTGGAGTTCAAGCAGTGGTTTTGTGGGCATATGCACAGAGATGTAGACAAGCCGATGTACAAGCTCAGAGTGCTGTATAGCCAAGTTGCAGAAGTGAACACGAAAGAATGCTGGGGAAGGGGAGAACAGACATGAATGATATCTATGTAGTAGGAGATGTTCACGGAGACTTCAAAAAACTCATAGAAGCGCTCGTTGCATCCAATTGGGATGAGAAGACTGACAAGCTCATCTTTGTTGGCGATGTAGTAGACCGTGGCATTGAGAATGCAAAGGTCGTAAACTTCATTGCAGACCATAAAGATACAGTACACCTCGTTCTCGGCAACCATGAATACGAGCACCGGCAAATGCTATGGTACTACAAATCACTTGCGCAATCTCCTACAGTAAGAAAGCTTGCAGCATGGGTATTCCTGCACTACAAGCAGGGAGAGCATATCTTCAGAACGAAAGAAGAACTTGAAGGACTTAGATGTAGCTTAGAAGAGAGAAAGAAAATTCTTGCCTCAAGACCGCACACATTCGAAGGCTGGCAAAAGATGTTCATCACCTATACGCTCGCATGGGAAAGTGACAGTCTCTGGAAAATCGTTCTTTACATCCTCGACAACATGTGCGGCAATCCGTACAACGCTGAGCATACCATCTACGAGTTCCTTATGGGCACGAAGAAAACAAGAGAAAACTTTGAAGCTGTCTTTGAAAACAATACGCAGGAACTCAACATCACGCCTTCCACTACAGAGAAATTTAAGCAGGTAGTCATTACACACAACAATCCTTTTGGAAAGGTGAATGACTACGATAAAGCAGAGATGCTGCCGGACCATCAGAATACTCTCTATATCTTTGGGCATATTCCTCATAAAGAGATTGTCCGTATAGATAGACCAAACAGCAACTGCACATACCTTGATATAGATACATCCATTGAGTCGGTATCCGTCATCAAGCTGAGCGACTACCTCCGATAAAAGCATACGCACCATAGGGGCACTGAGCCTCTGTGGTGCGTTTTTCTTTTTGTATAAGTAGTTTGCTGGTCTTTATAAGAGAAGTTAAAAAGCGGCTGGCTGTGGCGCTACAGTGATACATAGAGAGTCGTAGCAACACACTCGCAAGTCGCTATGTTCCATATGGGGGCTACCTTATCTTCCGTTCTGGAAGAATGCTGCAGACGATATGTTCGGCATCTGCCCGGCGTGCTGGAGATAACGGCAAAGTGGATAAGAGATAGCCAGAGCGTATTGCCTCCTCCAAATAGCAAACCATATTTTTGGCATATCGCGCCATGTGCCATAAGCCAAAGAATCACAAAGTTGAACTACGAAGGTTCATATCTGTGATTACTGTGAATGTAAGACAACCGAACACGAAGAATCTGATAGATGTGGCTATCGTATCCGGCGCAGGGATAGAAGCTGTGCCCACCGCACGGCGATGAAACATTTCCATACCGTAGGCACAAACAAACCGTAGGTGCTCCTCGTTCATCCGTGAGAGCGTAGCTACTATGCATTGGCTTCTTAGACGCGAAAGCGTAGCTGCTGCTACAAGCTGGTTGGTGATAGCGTAGCCAAAATATCGCACACCTTGTCAAGCCAATCCGTCCCGTATTAGATGTGTTTTTACGAAAAAGCCGAATTAAATGGGTGGCTGTGTAAAAAATAGACATTGCCTTAACAGAAGTAGACATTTACAGAAGAAAAGTAGACATTGGACTTGTTATATACTTGTCGTGGGCTTGCTGTGTGCTTGCTATGGACTTGCTGCGTCTTGCCACGAAGCAGGTTTCATTTTTTTGCGCGAAAGAATCTCCTGTCGCTGCCCAAACGAAATCAGGAAATATTTTTGAAAAGTTGTTCAGAAAATTTCTCTCAATAGGCTCACTAGCAGGGAAATACTGGAATAAAGCGAGTTTTTCCTGTAAAAAGTGAGCAGATGCTCCAATTATTCGTAGGGAAAAGTGGCAAACACACAAAGTGGACAGCAACTACAGTACATTCACCCAACTGAGAGTTTTCTTCAGCCGTATACACAAAAAATCGGCATACCGGCACTATGTCGGTACACCGATATACGACAACATATATGGAGGATGCTGAGAAACTCGGTTGTCTCACACGGAGGACATGCGACAACCAAACAACGCAGCACAGCATACCGTGGATGCTTACTCAATTGAGGGAGGTATAGTTCATCCAGAACGAAAGAGTCTTGCCAATGCAGAACAAGCGCCCGAGTCATCACTTTGTTTCCCGTGAAATTCAGATTGATAATTGCTACTTTATGTCGTATAATATATATAATAATGTAGGAAACAAAAAAAGACCAAGAAAGGAGTCTTTCATGGACATCGAAGAAAAGTCATTTACCACAGAATGGACACCCATCGAGAAAGAAGGCAATCCGAAGAAAGCCGGGAAATACATTGTCACACGACAGAAGCCGACCATGACGACAACCGCGTTCTTTGAGTATGGTGAATGGTGGGACGGACCGCTGCACGAGTGGGCATGGCCGGAAGGCATGATAGTTGCTTGGCAGCCGATGCCAGCACCGCATACCGGCAAAGAAAAGCCGCCTCTCAAGATATGGGATTAACCATTCCAGAACAGAGGCGGCAGAGGGAGCGAAGAGGTTATCAGCATGAGCATAATACAGGCATATGCCACACGCTACGAAAAAGTCGGCTACTATGACTCCGAATTCGTCATAAAAGGGGTTCTGCGCATAGATACCAGAGAGTACGGCTTCACGCACTATGATGGGGCTTTTGCTTTCTCAAGACTTAAAATCAAAGCAGGCAAAGTAAAAGCCGTCTACGACGAGGAAGACGGCTTTCAGATGCAGCAGGGGAGAGATACTCCGGAAGGCGACCTTCTGTATACGAATCAAGAGAAGGCTGTGGAGTATATAAGAGATGCAGCATCGGCATACTTGATAACCACACTTGACGCATGGGTAGAATACTTCAACTTTGCCACAAGCTGCGCAGGACCATTTGCCTACCGCTTGACGAGATGTGTTGCGTATCCGGATGAGAAGTTCCGCTGCACAGTAAGAACACCATCTCCAAACTGCGCACTCGTTTACAGTTTCGGATTTGACGAAGAGGAACATCCGAGACTCGAATCACCTCTGTTTCTAGGTACGGAACTTCTTGAAACGAACATAGACACAGATTTCGTTACAGGTCCCGGCAGGTGGCTGTCCAGCATCTTCATGCTGAATGAAAACGAAAGCGGATTGCCTCTCGACATGGACTATTCCCGTATTGTCTCCTTAGAGACAGCACTCGACTGCAAGATACAATTTGCCGGTTTTCCGGATAGTCCACAACCTGCACATTCCTGCAAGCTAATACTGTTCTCAGACCTTCTTCAGAAAAAGAAGCAGGATGAGATGGGAGTACCGATTCGGCACATTAAACACAAACCATAACGCAGATACAGCCCGAGAAAACATATCTGAATACCAACAGTGAGAGAAAAAAATATGGCAAATACCAACATTCCAAAAGAAATGACCCTCGGTGAATTGTTCGACAAATACGCCGAGCGTATGGCACTATTTGCAAGTAGAAGTGGCGCATGTATTAAATTTGCGAACGAATACCGTGAGCAGCACAGGGAAGAAGTCGATGAATACATCAAAGATATCTGTAAGGGAAGATATCTGCTGCACTTCATTCTAGGGTTGAATTCACAGCAATGCCGTGATGCTGTCCTATGTATGGCATGTATCTTCCATGATGATGAGGCAAACGAGCCGAGAGTTGCAGGAGAACTGTTGTCGGTATACATGAGAAGCACCAAAAAAGAAAAGCTTCCGCCAATAGACGAAAAAGCTCTCAAAACAACATATCAGAAAATAGACGCAGCGCCGAATAATGACCAAAGCAAATATACCATAGCTTATGACGCATTTGCTCAGAACCTACTGGGCACATCCTCCAGAGCGTTCTTCGTTGCATATGCACCACAATATAGAAACTTTGAAACATGCCGTGATGAAATCTACACAAATGCACTTGTAGCCATCATGCTGCTGGAAAACGCAAATACCACAGCAAAAGTGCGTTATATGGAGCGCTATGACTATCTATATCGCACTATTGTCCGCCAGCGTTTTGCTTCTAAAAACTTTGGTTCTGTATGGGCAAAGGATATGGGCACGATGCGAGCAAGAACCAATACCGAAAAAGAGAAATCAGACCTACTCCAAATTCCTATCATCTCTACATTCAGCGCCAGCGGTTTAGCAAATACAAAAACAATGGACGACCATGTCATCACAAAAGAGATGACAATGAATATCGCTGTCACAGCGTATACTGCCGCAAACATTGATAATGTTGAGTTCCCAATCGAACAAATATGGGAAGCCATTGATACTGGGAAAAAATCCGCGTATGATGATGACGTAATCACAGCAGCAAAGGAAAAGAGAGAGGCATTTAACATCGCTCTCTTCAATTCGACATATTACACTCTTATGTGCGAAAGGAACAAGAAGACTGTTCTGGAAGCATTGCATGACTACTTCTTTAAGCCGCAAGGCGCAAGACTGAATGTCGAGCTGAAACGATGCCAGCGCAGGATTGCTTCCGATGATGAGAAGTTGCAACGGCAGAAGGACGAACTGAAAGCGTATAAGTCCCGTACAGATGCTGCTGAACGAGCGGCAGAGGATGCCCGGAACCGCTACGCCGGTATCCAGTCCAAGGTCGAGACGCAGCAGGAGCAGATTGCAGCTCTTGAGGAAAAACTCAGAGTTCTGCAGGAAGAAAACGAGCGGTTACGAAAAGAAGTTCCTGCAGAGCCTGTCGAGGATACTCCCGTCGTACCGGCGGAGCCGGAAGTCGATTGTGCGGAGGAACTAAAGAAACTCTTCGCATCCAAAAAGGTCGTAATTATCGGCGGACATCCTAACATCATGACCAAATTTGCGCAGAAGTACCCGGATGCAGCGGTCATTGAGAAGGACAAAGCCATGACTGCGGACAAGCAACTGGATGGTGCGGCAGCCGTTCTATTCAAGACAGACAGCATGAGCCACAAGGAGTACACACCCATCAAGGATTTAGCAGAGCGTAAAGGTGTTCCGGTTGGATACATCAGCGATGTCACATCACTGAGTCTCGTTGGAAGAAGCGTATACGAGGAACTCAAGCGATTGAATGTTTAGGAATAAAGCAAAAGAGGGGAGCCGGGCAAGCTCCTCTCTTTCTTTTTGTCAAGACTTTTCGCAGGTGGAGGGTCTTTACATGGACTGCAACTGCAAAATTTTCTAATTGGTGTTGCAACCTACGGTTGTATTTGCTATACTAAATACGACATAAAACAACAAATAAGACTAAGAAACAACCGAATACAACGACGGGAAGAAGGTGTCTGTGAAAATGGCAAAAGAGCGAGTTATCCTTCATTGCGATATGAATTGTTTCTACGCTAGTTGCGAAATGGCATACCACCCGGAACTGCAGGGAAAGCCGATTGCTGTATGCGGTGACCCAGAACGAAGAAGCGGTATCGTATTGACTGCTTCATACCCGGCTAAGCGGATGGGCGTAAAAACCGGTATGCCGTTATGGGAGGCACAGCAGCATTGCCGGGACATCATCTTCGTTCCAGCTCACTATGACCTCTATACGCGCTTCAGCAGCTATACCAGAGAAATCTTCTTGCGCTATACAGACCAGGTCGAACCGTTTGGCTTGGATGAGGCATGGCTTGATTGCACAGCGAGCCAGTCTCTTTTTGGAACAGGGGAAATGATAGCAAGGGAAATTTCCGATACAATCAAGGACGAACTTGGCATTACATGTTCGGTTGGAGTGAGCTGGAACAAAACATTAGCTAAGCTCGGCTCAGATTATAAAAAGCCGGATGCCATTACGATTATCAATAGGCAGAACTTTGAGAAGATAGTTTTCCCGCTGCCTGCATCGGACTTGCTCTATGTAGGGAAAAAGACTGCTTCCAAGTTAGACGGCTATGCTATCCATACAATAGGGGCTTTAGCAAAGAGTAGACCAGAATTTCTACAGCAAAAGCTAGGCAAGGTGGGATTATTGCTCTGGAGATTTGCCAACGGTCTGGATAATGCGCCCGTCGCCAAGTACGAGCAGCGGGAAGTTCTCGCACCCATCAAGAGCATCGGCAACAGTTGGACCACGCCACGGGACCTTTTGACCGACCAAGATGTCTGGATAGTTATTTATCTGCTCGCAGAAAGCGTCGCTGCGCGGCTCCGAGAGAATCATTTCCGATGCCGAGGCGTGGAGGTCAGCCTTCGGGATTCTAGCCTGTTCAGCTTCGAACGGCAGACACACATAAGTCAGCCTACCATGCAGGAAAAAGAGATAGCGACCGCTGCATTCACCCTATACAAGAAGCACTACCATTGGAATGAGCATCTTCGTTCCATTGGTGTACGAGCAATAGACCTGAAGCCAGACACTGAGCCTTGCCAAATTTCATTCGATTATAGTGCCGAGAAGCAAGAGGAGATGGAACGTCTTGAAGCTGCCATTGATGGAGTCAGAAACCGATTCGGGTACTATTCCGTACAAAGAGCAATAATGTACACGGATAAGCTCTTATCTCGCTGCGACGCCAAGAACGACCATACAATTCATCCGCATGGATACTTACAGGGGAGTATATAAGTCATGTCAGAGCAAAGAGTAAAACGATATGTGGAGGTCATCGCAGACTTTCAAGCAGATGGCACACTTATCCCACAAGCTGTCGTTTGGGATACGGGACAGCGTTTCGACATTTCCAACATTTCGGAAGTGCGACCGCGCAAATACTCAAAAACCGGCGGAGTTGGTGTGCGCTACACATGCCAGATAGGAAGAGCCAGAACATATTTGTACTATGAAGTTGACAGGTGGTTCGTCGAGGCAAAAGAAAACGCCATAGCAGCAGACCCATGTTAGAAGTCCACCACTATGGCGTATAAATTTAATAGCTAGTAAGCAAAAGGCTTATACCCCAGCAGGTTAAACCTCCTCAGCCGGAGCGCTTTCTGTGGCTTCCTCGACACAAGAAGCAGCCTCCGCATCAGCAGCATTCACTTCTGCCTTCAGTGCCCGCTTAAAAACAACAAGCTCCTTGTCATTGAGGGTATGCGCCACCATCTTGGCGTAATACTCCGGGCGACTCATCGTTGCAGAGAAAGTACGGGCATAGGTCTTGCCTGTGCGGACGAAGCCATCAGCCTGAATCAAGCCTTTGGCCAGCAAGTTGTTGATAATCGAGAAGATAGACCGCTCTTTCCAGTTGCGGATACCGTTCTCCTCGGCTTTCTTGATGACATCTGCCTGCGGCATAGCCTTCTTGCTATTCCAAAAAACAGTCATAACAGACTCCTCGGCGGGAGTCAAATGGTAAGGACGATTTGCTCTTGCCATTGAAAAAACACCAACTTTCAAAAAATATAATACATTTGCCGTTAATTCTATTATAGACAACTCGCAAGTATCGTCAATGGTTTCATATTAGAAATTAACAATTTATGCAACAAAAGAATCGTTGAGGCGGAAAAAGAGCCGGTCAACACACAAAACGCCGCTGCCCTTTATTGGGCAGCGACGGTGACTTTCGAAAAACAAAAATAATCCAATTTTCGAAAGCCTTAGAAGTCCAAAAAATAATCCCCAATCAGCACCCCGTCAACTTCCATCGTCGAATTTGGGTCAGGTGTGAATCCGGACTTGCGGCAAAACGCTTCCATCTCCTTCGTCAGCACAGACTGCATGATGATACGATGCACACCATAACCTTCGCAGATTCCCTTTAGAACAGAAAGAAGCGTCGTCATCGTACCACACCGTTTATGTATAAAGCCAACACGAGAGATGACTAACGCAAAATTTCCAAGGAAAGCGACCCGCAGCTCGTTTTCACCGTCGTCAGAGGTAATCCAGACCGTGTGCATACTGTTTACTACTTCACAAACACAACTTTGCTTCTCCTCGATGATATTTACGAGTTGCTGCGTCTGTTCCTCTTTGACACCTCCCACGTTAGAAAAAACACATTTTGAGGAGAAGCAACCATGAAAAAAGCAGCCTTGATAGCAGTATCCATTATTACGGTGATGCTGCTTGCCGCCTGCGGAAAAGCAGAATCTACCGTCCCTGCCGCTAATGCCGGTAACTATCGACAAGTTCTACGGTGGCGATATCTTGGCAAAAGGAACTTGCACCATCTACCCGCAGGAGAATTGCGTTGAAACTGTGGATGCTGAGCAATGACGACAATATACATTCTGCCACTTCGGTTTAAAGAGATGCCGCTGTTCGAACAGATACAGACTACAGGACAAGTAGTACAGCTTCCTGCCGCGAGGGATATGCATCTCGATGATGTCGTTCTCCTCCATCTTGGCAACTGGCATCTAAGTCAAGAAAGCGGTATATACGCTTATGGGTCGGTAATATACGGTCCCTACATTCTGGAAGGTCACCCAGACCATTTGTGCAATAACAAGAACACCGTGGATGTGAGAGTCGACCGCATAGAGCATGACGACCCCATCATCACGCACGAACAGTGCAAGAGATTCACGGGACAGTACCGCAGTATCCACGCTATCTGCGACAGCTTCAATAATTCAATCAAGGCACTACTGAATATCGACTAATTCCCAAAACCACAAAAAAATCGAAATTGGGTAATTTGTTGACTTCAATTCCCAAAACTATAGAAAAACGGACACTTTTTGGAGACAAGTTTCAGGAAAAGCGGACAAAAAGTCGAACTCGTCGATGGAAGCGTAGCTGCTCCAGATGGGCATACTTGGTCGGTGGAAGCGTAGCTGAAATGAGCAATTCCATTTTTCGCAGATTTGTCAATTTCTTGCACAATAAAAATATGGCTATGTGCGCGTCCCATCCAGCTTAGACTAAGAGGAAAAGACAAAAACGCTGAAAGCATTTTCACTGAAAATAAATTCAACAAAAATGCTCAAACAACAAAAATAGCGTAAAACACAAGATATGCTATATTTTTTAAAAAATGCTTGCATTTTACTACAATATATGGTATAATCTGTAATAGAAGATAACAGTTAAAGACTCGACGGTGCTGCCGATGGCAGCCTTGTATACCGGGGCAGAGTAAATACCAATATCTTCGAGCCGCTCGTAGCGGTTAGCAATGCCGCTCCGCAATGGCATTGCCATCGTTTTAGTTCGCAGCCAAACAGCTGCATGAATTAAACACCTTTCTATTTTTCCTCATCCTTTCTTTTTTGGATTTCCCGCTGCTCTTCCCCATAGAGCGGCGGGATTTCTTTGTTTGAAATTGTGTAAAAACAACTTGCACGTTCGTGCGAATTGCGTAAAATTGGAATTGTACAAGCGGAATAGGGCCATAGCGGGTCAAGCCTCTTCCTGCTGAGCCCGATGCCTCACGACATGTTTGCCCGCTTGTACTCCCTCTTGCGTCGGCGATGTCCTGCACCGACGCACCCCATACAGAAAGCTGTGGTCGCTTCCGCCTCCGCAGCTTTTTCTTTTGTTTTCTGAAAGGAGAAGACTTGTCAATAACCCACGGCTAAAGTCGCGGGCTTGCTCCGGTAAGTCTGCATTTTAGAAGTGTCCGTAAGGATATGTTGACTACCCTTTGCACATTAAGTTGTGCCCCGTTATAAGCGAATAGACAGTTACCGTACGGTGTAAATCCTAGTCGTACGCTATAAGACAACAACACATCACGTAAAGCTGAGGCAAAGCCGACAGGTGTGGCTGTATCAAGCCGTTTATAACCTTGGGGAAGGATTTAAACCCTCTTCGGAGGAGTGAACAGCTTCATTTTAGCTGCAATTTTATCGAAAGGAGCATAGCATCATGCAATATGTGTATGTACTTAACAAGCACGGCGAGCCCTTGATGCCGTGCTCACCCGGAAAGGCTCGCATCTTGTTGAAACAGCAAAAAGCTTGCGTTGTAAAACGCACACCATTTACCATCAAACTCCTGTATGGAAGTGCGGGATACAAACAACCTATCACTTTGGGCGTTGACGCTGGTAGCAAGCACGTAGGTCTCTCTGCATCTACCGAGAAGCGAGAACTCTACAGTGAGGAGTTCACTCCTCGCAACGATGTAGTAGAATTGCTATCTACACGAAGGCAGAATCGCCGTTCAAGACGCAATCGCAAAACTCGTTACCGCGCACCGAGATTCAATAACCGTATCCACAGCAAACATAAAGGTTGGCTTGCGCCTTCGGTAGAGGTAAAAATTCAAGAGCATATTACTGTTATCAAGCGTATCTGCCGGATTTTGCCTATCACTCTTGTGAGAGTAGAAACCGCAGAATTCGATACGCAGCGTTTGAAAGCGATGCTCTCTGGAAAGCCTCTTCCTGTAGGGACAGACTATCAGCTTGGTGAAATGTATGATGAATACAATGCTCGCCAGTATGTATTAAGGCGCGATAACTATACCTGCCAGCGCTGCGGAGCACACACAACTAAAAAGAAAACCGTAAAGCTGCATGTACATCATCTTGAAAGCCGTAAAACAGGTGGTAACGCGCCAAGTAACCTGATTACACTTTGTGTTGATTGCCACAAAGCGTTCCACGCCGGGAAGGTAAAACTCGACGGCAAGAAGCGCGGCAAATCACTCAAAGATGCAGCTTTTATGGGTGCCATGCGTAACACACTACTAACACGCCTACGCAACGAACTTAATATCCCGGTCCAAAACACTTATGGCTATATAACCAAGTTGCTGCGTGAGCAAAACGACATAAAGAAAAGCCACATTAACGATGCTCGCTGTATAAGTAAGCATCCGCTGGCTGAACCTTGCAGTGTTTGCTATCGCACAAAAGCGATAAGACACCACAATCGTCAAACCCATAAAGCGAACTTCTCAAAAGGTGGCATTCGGAAAAGAAGCCAAATGCCTTATGTTGTCGAAGGGTATCGCCTTTGGGATAAGGTTCTCTACAAGGGACAAGAGTGCTTCGTTTCCGGTCGTCGTGCATCGGGAAGTTTTACCCTCAAAAAGCTAGACGGCACACGTATTTCCAAAGGTGTAACATTTAAAAAATTGCGGCTATTAGAGCCTGCAACAAATTATCTAATAGAAAGGATGTGAACGGGCAATTCCTCCCACGACTGAAGTCGCGGGTCTCCTTGCCCTGATTTATGAAAGTTGCAACATCCTATATGGCTGCCTACCTGCTGGCACTGTACTACTGTAGTAGGGATGACGAACATGCACCGGAAGAGGCTGTGAAGTTCGCTTTGAACCGCTACATCAGTGATTCTTGCAAAGAGGACGCGCAGACGCAGTTACAGGAAGCGTGTGACGAGTCCGATGACCTCGGATACACCGAGGAGTATGGAGACGGTCCCCGTACACTCACAGCAAGGGGACTCGACCAAATCAATGCTGCCGCTATGCAGAAAGGCGACTACACTGAACTTGTCCATTCAGACATCCTCGATGCGGATAACTGGATTGACGATTATGTTGCGGCAACGGAAGAGTAACCACACTTAGAAGTGAAAGGAGACATCATGGCACTCATCATTGGAGTAGTCATCGTTACTGCTCATCCTCTTTGGCTTTCTCTGCTACAAGAAAGCCCCTCCGACGGAGGCAATCGTAGTAACGGGTTTTGGTCTTGCCAGACCGAAAGTCGTTTGTGGCAAAGGAACATTTGTGCTCCCGGTACTGCAGCGTGCGGACCGACTGAACATGCGCCTTCTGAAAATCGATGTCAAGACTCCGGAGACAGGCGTTAAAACCCAGAACGGCGTATCGCTCTGGATTGATTCTGTTGTCACGATTCAAGTCTACAGTGAAAACTCTACTGTTCTGGACGAGGAAGTCAAGGCATCCGGTCTGAAGGATGCGAAAGCGTACATTATGTCCCGCCAGCAGGCAGCTATCTCGAATTTCCTTGGAATGAACGAGCAGGGCATCAACGATAAAGTCAACGATGTTCTGCAGGGAAACCTGCGCGAGATTGTCTCTGATATGACCGTTGACCAGATTCTGACGAACCGCAAGCAGATGGCGCTGAGCGTCATTGAGAACGCTCGCCCGGACCTTGCGAAAATGGGTCTTGAGGTCGTAACCTTCAATGTGCAGGACATCCGCGATGCTATTGACGGGCAGGGTCATAACCACGGTGTTATCGAAGCCATTGGTATCGAGCAGGAAGAACTCGTGAAGAAACAGGCCGAGATTGCCCGTGCGCAAGCAGCCCGCGATGTGGCGTGTGCTAAGGCTGACGCGGAGATGGCGGCAAACGCCAAGGAAGTCGAAGCACAGACGGCTATCGCCCAGCGTAACAACGAGCTCAAGCTCGCCAAAGCACGGTTGCAGGCAGAGGCGGATAAGGCTGCTGCGGATGCAAACGCTGCCGGTCAAATTCAAACGAACCTCCGCGCCAAGGAAATCAAAGAAGCAGAAGCCGATGCCGAGATTGCCAAGCAGAAGAAAATGGTAGACCTCGCTGCGCAGGAAGCCGAAGTTCAGCAGCGAAAACTCGATGCGGAAGTTCGCAAGCAGGCAGATGCCGACCTCTACCGTCGCCAGAAAGAGGCGGAGGCAAAGAAGTACGAGGCAGAGCGTGCAGCCCGGCATAGCGGCACTTGATGTCAAGGAACTTCTCCGCGCCCAGATCCGCGCCGAAGCCGGCCTCGGTCACAACGTAGTCGGCCAGCTTGAGGCTCAGCCTGGTGGCAATGGCACTGTTGCAGCCGTGGGCAATGTTGGCGAACGGACCGCCGTGGATGATGGCGGGGTTGTGCTCCAGCGTCTGGACAAGGTTCGGGTCGAGCGCGTCCTTCAAAAGCGCGGTCATCGCACCCGCCGCGCCGATCTGCCCGGCGGTGACGGGCTGGCCGTCGTAGGTGTAGGCGCAGACGATGCGGGACAGGCGGGCCTTTAAGTCCTCCAGATCGGTGGCCAGGCAGAACACCGCCATGACCTCGCTGGCAACGGTGATGTCAAAGCCGTCCTCACGCGGGGTGCCGTTGACCTTGCCGCCGAGGCCGTCCACGATGAACCGCAGCTGGCGGTCATTCATGTCCATGCAGCGCTTCCAGGTGATGCGGCGGGGGTCGATGTTCAGCGGGTTGCCCTGCTGGATGCTGTTGTCGATCATGGCAGCCAGCAGGTTGTTGGCGGTGCCAATGGCGTGCAGGTCACCGGTAAAGTGCAGGTTGATATCCTCCATGGGCACCACCTGTGCGTAGCCGCCGCCGGCAGCGCCGCCCTTTACGCCGCACACGGGGC
>OIEF01000339.1_pt1 | contig 20895 bp, 9 predicted proteins | sample 1581721 | NCBI WGS metagenome assembly OIEF01 (sample SAMN01760908, study PRJEB22395) | human gut metagenome
TGATGTGCTGGGCGATCTGCTCATGGGTCATGCGTATCGTGTCGGAGCCGGTACGTTCCGCTTCGGCAAGGAGAAATTCTGCCAGCCGCTGATCCAATCCCTTGAACATAATCTGCTGCATCGCCCACATCACATCAGAAAACCGTTTCGTTGCCAGTTCATAGAGAAAACAGCGGACATGGAGATTTTTCTCCTTGAGTGCAGCAATGACAATTGCAGGGATAATCAGAACGTCCGTATCCATTCCGGCAGTCATTTGCGTATCAAAGGTGATCTGACTGATCACGCAGGAGGCGGAAAGCACGCATAGTTCGCCCGGATACAGGCGGAACAGCGTTACCTCCCGCCCCTCATCAGAGAGAAGATAGGTGCGGATCTCGCCGGAAAGAATAAGCAGCATTCCGAGACATTCATTGTCGCTGCTGTGAACGAACGCACCCTTTTTATAATGACGGACAAAGGCACTTCGGCGTAGCGTTTCTTGCTCCTGTTCGGTCAAGGATGACCAGAACGGAAGTTGTGTCAGTGTGCGTTCCATATCAATGGCAGCTATGCTTACCGCAGCCGTGGTCACCGCAGGTGTGACCAGCTTCGCCGTGCTCGTGGTCATGGTGGTCACAGTGAACATTGGGATCGTAGCCCAGATTTCCGCTGAGCAATGCGCTCACCGCCGCGTCAGCGTCCCCGCTGACACCGCCGTAGAGCTTGATGCCCGCTTCGGCGAGTGCTGCCTGCGCACCGCCGCCGATGCCTCCGCAAACCAAAGTGTCCACACCGTGCTGCATTAGGAAACCTGCCAGTGCGCCGTGACCGCTGCCGTTGGTGTCAACAATTTCCGCATGGACGATTTTGCCGCCCGTAACTTCATAAAGCTTGAACTGCTCGGTGTGACCGAAATGCTGAAAGATTTGACCGTTTTCATAGGTAACTGCAATTTTCATAATGGAATCTCCTTTGCAAGTTTTGCCTGATTTTTCCATGTTGGCTCTCTGCATCCGGCAGCAACGGCCGCAGTGAGCTGCCTCCTGTCCTCCGCAGATGCGGTAGTTTCCCCCGGTGATGTGCAGAGGTTTCCCGTGGGCAAGACACGCTGCGATCTTGCTCCGTGCGCTTTCGTAAATCTCCTGCACGGTAGAGCGTGAAATGTCCATCTGCGCGGCACACTGCTCGTGGGTTTGCTGCTCCAAGTCAACCAGCCGAATGACCTCGTATTCGTCCAGCGTCAGCAGGATCGGCTCGGTATTCTCGCACCCGTTGGGACAGAATGTATCGACCTGTGGTACGCCACAAATTCGACGGCACCGTGGCGGTCTTGGCATGGGCGCTTTCCTCCTTTTGTATTCGGTATATACCGATTATAGCACTTTGAGCAGGAAAAAGCAATCTTTTCAAAAGCTGCTACATTTTCCTTCCTCATATGTGTGCTGGCTGATATTCGGTGTCAAAGACTACGTGTGAGGCATTGTCTCCCTCAATTCATCCTGCCTCCGTCATCTCTGCGTCACTTGCTGGTTAGCAATAACCAAAGCGCAATTCTTTTGGAATGGTGCAAAAAAGCGGTGGAGAACAAGCTCCACCGCCCAAAATGCTTAGACCTTGAATTCTGAAATTGCTCTCCAGAACTCAATCAGCAAGACCTGATAGAGATCTTCATCCACGCGACCGTTCACGCGGCTGCATTTGTTCAGGAGCGATTCATACCGAACAAACAACTTTTCCACAGCGTCCTCATCACCGCGCTTTGCGCGCAGAAGCAAATCCTTGAAACCTTCCATAGTATTATTCCTCCATCGCATTGCGAATTTTGTCGCGGGCATTCTTGTGATGCGTGCTTACGGTACTATCATCTACCTTCAACTTGGCTGCGGTCTCCCGCACGGAAAGATGATCTACATATAAGGAAATCATAACCTCGCACTCTTTCGGCGTCAGCTTGTGCAGGTATTTTTTGATTCCTTCCCACATCAGCTTGGACTCGACGCTTTCCTCAATCGGGTTCATCAGACGTCTATACACTGTGTCTACCTCGTCACGGCATTCCTCAATGGAAATCTCATGCTTTGCCTTAACCATCAGTGCACGAATGTAAGAAGCGCGCCGGGCATACAACACCTTGGTCATGAACTTTGTAAAGCGCGCAGCCAGTTGCGCGTCCTCACCACTAAACCATAACTTGTTTTTCTTTGCCATCGTAAACCTCCTGAATTTTGAGTTTCATTGAATAGACCTCAAAATTCGGAGGCGCGCGTGTCGGGTAAGAATTACGGCAACGCATCTTACATTAAGCGAACGCAAAAAAAGGCCCGACAGCCGTTGTGGCTGTCGGGCCAAAAACAATCTGTAATTGTCTTTATAACCGATTACTTATCGTTTCTTTTCTTGCAGACAAATACAACTGCAAGTCCGAGCAGAGATGCCACCAGAAGCACGACGTACAGCGTGGGATTGGAGGTATCGCCCGTTTGCGGCATTGCCGTTATGGTGGACGGCTTTGAAGTGCTTGCCGGGGTGGGGGCCGGTGTGGGAGCAGCAACTTCGTTCTTCTTGGTTTCGCTGCCGTTTGAACTGTTGTTGCTGCCCGGATTGCTTCCGCTGCTCGGCACGGCGGTGTCCTTATAGGCAATCGCGTAGTCGGAGAAGAGGTCGGTCTTAAAGGTCAGCGTCTTGCTGGCTGCGTCAAACGCGGCATCCAGCACAGTAATTGTGCCTTCATGGTTGCGCACAATGCAATAGGTGCGGTTGACCGCGCTGTTCGTATTGATGAGCGCGTCCGGCACCGCAACAGAGATCGTCAATGCGTTTTTGGTCGTGTGCAGGGCAACACCATCCTGCTGTTTGCCGTTCACGGTCATGTACTTGAACAGACTGATGTCGAGATACTGCCCGATGGTACAGCCCTTGGCGGCCTGTGCCATCGCCGTTTTGATTTCAGCGGAAACATTGGCCTCTTTCACGGTCAGCGCAATGTCCACGCTTGCGCCGTCGGCGATCTGTGCCAGCTCGTCGGCGGTAATGTCGCCGCTGTCCACCAGCATGGCAAGCAATTCGGCTTTGTCGGTCAGCAGGGTGGCGGGCGGCACAGTGCCCTCAGACTTGACAACCACTTTCACCTCGCCGCTGCCGATCACAATCTCCTCGCCGGGGGCATCCTCCGCCTTGGCGGGGATAATCACGTAGGTCTGTTCAACAGTGCCGGTATAGTTGCCCTTGGCGGTGATGGTCAGTGTGTGGCTGCCGGGGTCGGTGGCGGTGTTGCCCGCCACGGTGTAGGAATCTGCGGGGAGTTCTTTGTCGTTCAGCAGGACTTTCTCGACCGTTTGGGTCTGTTCCGCGCCGTTGGCGGCAAGACCCTTGCCCAGCACAACTGTTGCGCTCTGGATGGACTTCGGCTTGATGGTAAACGTACCCTTGACAAACGTGACATCGTAGTTCGGGTTTGCGCCTGCATCAGCGGTGCCGGTGATGTCATACTCGCCGGCATTCTCGCCCTCAGCACGCGCCAGCGTGATACCTTTCAGCGTTTCACCACTCAGTACACCACTGACTATGTAAGTCAGTTTGGGGTCTTTTTCCTGATATACCTTGGACTTGTTGTCCGGGGTGACGGTGGCGCCGCGCTTGGCAACAGTGAATGTGGCGGTAGCGGTGTTGGCAACCAATGTGTAGTTGGCGTTTGTAGTGGACGCTTTGATGGTGTAAGTGCCGGCCTTGGTAGGCGGCGTGGTGCCGGTGTACTTGGTGCCATCGCTGGCTGTGCCGGTGTAGGTCAGCGTGATTTCCGGGTTATCCTCGCCCACAACATCGTTTGCCGTAGCGGTGGCAGGGGTAATGGTCTCGCCGTAACTACCGCCGTTGGGCGTGATGCTCACAGTAACCGCCTTGGGGTCGACCGTAACGGTTGCAGTGCCGGTCGCAGTTGCATATTCTTCGTAGCCCTTGGCAGGGGTGAACGTCCACGAAGCCGGATAGTCGCCCGCAGCTGGCTTGAACGTGCCATTCGTCCATGTGAATGTACCGTCAATCGCCTTGCCGCCAGCTTTCATCTTACCTGCGATTTTACTGTCATTCAGCGCTTGACCATAGGTAATATCGCTTGCGCTGATGGTGCCGTCCGGCACAGGAACATCCTTGTTTTTGGTTTTCACCCCGATGGTTAAGTAAAAATCTCGATAGTTATCCGAGGTGACGCGGACATCAATCGTGCCGACAGAACTTACCTTATTGTAATCCACTGCCGGAACGGTCAGCTTCAGCTTATACTGACCATTTTCCTCCATAACCTTGACCTGAACGGTGTCCTTGTAGCCGTCCGTCAGGTAGGTACCCCTCAACGAATAGCTGACGTTTCCATACTCACAGGGAGAACTCAGCTTAGGCAAGTAGTCGTTGGACAGTACCATTTCATAGGTTTTTGCCAGATCGTTGATGACTGTCACCGCAGGGCGGAGACCGGAACCGGGCGCAGCGGCCTTGGTGATGCTGCCAGTAGTGGTGAAGCTGCTCTGCTCCAAGGCGTAATTCTTCGCTGCCGGTCCGATCAGGGTCACTGTGGCAGTGATGTTCTTGACGCTGCCCACACTGGCATCGTCAAAGCTGGCGGTGACGGTGTAGTCTGTGTCTCGGGTCAAGGTCACGTTGTCGAAGGTCACGCTGGTAATGCCCGCGTTTGTCGTGCCATCATAAGTCTTGGACGCAGCCGTTACCTCGGTGATCGTCAGCGGCTTCTGCCTAATGCTGACCGCCACGCTGGCGGGTGCGGTATCGTTGTGGTTTGCATCGCCAATCACCCGATACCACACGGTATATGCTCCGGCATCGGTGCCGGTAGGGATGTCCTGGCTGTATGTGCCGTTCTCGGTCAGGCTGTACCGCATGGTGCCATGGTCCGTCATGCCCGCAGTAATCAGCGCCTGCTCCTGTCCGGTATAGGTCAGATTTTCCTGCGCCGTGGGAGCGGTGAAGGTGGGGGTAGCCTTGTTCACCTTGATGGTCACAGTTCCGGTCGCGGGGGCGTATTCCTCGTAGCCCGCAGCCGGGGTGAACGTCCACGAAGCCGTATAGTCGCCAGCTGCGCCGGGTTTGGCTTCAGGGTTCGTCCACGCGAACGTGCCCTTGACCTCTTCTCCGGTGCCGGGGTGTTTCATCGTGCCGGTGGCCGTAAGCTTACTTTCGTTCAGCGTCTGGCCGTAGGTGATATCCGACGCGCTGATGGTGACGCCCGATGCATTGGGGGGGATCCTTTCGCTAATGTAGACCTTGATGGTAAACTCGAACTTCTGATAGTTCGTGGTCACAACCGGGACGGTTATCGTACCGATTTGGTCGCCAACCTTTGCCGTGCTTGCGGCCACGGTGCTCAGGGTCAGAACGCCTTCCTTTGACACGGATACAGCGTCGTTGCCGTCGAGGTAGGCATTATCCGTAAAATTGTAATTGTGCCCTTGATACTGGATACTGCCGTACGCGCAGCCCTCAGACAGCTTCGGCAGGAGCTTGGCCAGATCGATCGTGTAGGTCTTTGCCAGATCGTTGAAAACAAGCTGCGTGATCTCACCCGGTGAGGTCACAGTGGCTTGCTTGATGGTAAAGGTCGCGCCGCCGGATTGTGTGATTACCTTCGATGTTGAAGGAGTGTCCTCACCATAGGTCTGAAGCACATAGTTGTCGTCGTTGAGTGTTATTTTGAAGGTGATCCCATACTTCTCACCGGCATCCGGCGAATGGATGGTTTCTTCACCGCTCTTCTCAACAAAGTACGCATCCGAAATGGTGTAGGCTTCACTCGGAACATCGACGACGCCAGAAGCAGAAAGCGTTTTGAATGTCAGAACCCCTGCCCATTCTTCCGCAGTCTTAGTGACTGTCGCCGTGCCGTCATAGGTCTTGGAAATGTCAGAGGAAACCATGACGCTGTCGATCTTCATCGGCTCGATCTTCCATTCCACGTCTTTGATCTCGCCGGAATAGTTGCCCCCACCCTTGATGGTCAACTTGTAGCTGCCCGCGTCGGTCTGCTGCGTGACCTGCACGGTGTAGTCGTTATCTCTACTCAGCGTTTCATCACCGAGCTTGACCGTGACCGTCGGCTCCTGTGGGTTGCCGTTGTAGGTCAGGTTACTGACTGTGACCGTCGCGTCCTCAAGGCTGATCGGCGTAACGGTGATGGTGATCTCGGCGCTCTTGGAATAGTAGTCGCTGGTGAAGGTGACCAAGTAGGTGTGCGTCCCGGCAGGAAGATCGGCGGGCAGCGTGTAACTCGTGCCAGTTGCCCCTTCCAGCGGGGGGATCGCCGCATCGTCCGTAAGTTTATACCACGCGCAGCTGAGGTTTTCTCCGCTCGTTTCGCTCAGTTTGCAGCTTGAGACCAGCGTTACCTCTCCCGTCGCACCATATGCTATGGTCAAGATTTTCTGATTGTTCTTGTCCTTTGCGTACACATTGACGCTCTGGATAGGAGCCTTCTCAACGGTGACAAACGCCCCCTCTGTTGTTTGGAGGTAACTGTCATTCGCCCAGTAACCGTTTCCGTACTTGAAGGCATAGCCCTCCTCCAGCAGGCCGCCGAGGGTCAGATCGGTCACCTTTTCATTGGAAACCGTCACCTTACCAATTCTGCCCTTCGTCGTACCGGAGTCCTTGATCGTCGCTTTGGCATCCACGCTCAGTGCATAGACGCTGTGACCGTTCAGATCAAAGATGAACGGATTACTGATCATCACTGTCGTTCCGGTCACGTCCGCCAGCAGCTTGAGCGTGCAGCCGTTGTTCCGGGTCGCATAATAGAGCGCGCTGCCGAAGGTATCATAATAGGTGACATCCTCGCCCGCCGTCACGCTGGCGGCGAACCGCTTGTTGCAGATCTCGCAAACGCCGTTCTCGTTTACCGAAGTATGCGGGCAGGTGTAGCCGCAGGCGCACGCGCCGTCGGTAAAGCTGTGCGTATGCTGCTGAACCTGAACGTTATACAAAAACGTTTCGCTAATTTCAGCAGCGTTGACGAGGTTGTTATCCTTGGTGTAGAAGAAGGCATACCCATCCGCCAGCAGATCAAGGAAAGAACCACCGGACTTGGGATAGAAAAGCTTCGTGAATGTGCCGCCGGAGAAGAAAACGGAATCGGAATCGCCTCCACGAAGGTCTACCTCTTGCTTAAAGATTCCGCCCTCTATGGTCAGCTTGCCAACGTTTATCGTGATTTTTCCATCGAAGGTACCACTTTGGATAATCAGATCGCCCTTTTCCTGCACATTCAGAAGATAGGTGCCAGCCATCCCCCCGTTTTTCCCAGTGCTGTTGTCCTGGACGATGACCTTCGCATGAATATAGAGTTCTGCTTCTGATTGGGTCGTGATCGTTTTTCCGTTAAGGTCCAGCGTGATCGCCGCCGTGAGCCAACGCCACTTCGTAATCTCCGCATCACCTAACAGCTTGACAGTATCGCCGTCCTTCGCCGCGTCCAGTGCATCGTCGAGCGAGGTGTAGTTGTTGGTTACGCCGTTGCTCGTCGTCACGCTGGCGACATACGATGCGCCGCAGGCACACTTGCCGTTTTCAAAGCTGTGGGTGTGGGGCCTGACCGTTACATTGGTCAGCGTTTTTTCAGTGCTGTTCTGCGCGTTGTCGCCTTGGTAGAAGGCATAGTTATCTGCCAGCAGGGGCATGAGCGGGCTTGAACTGCTTGCGTTGGTGTTCGTAATTGTACCAAACGTGCCGCCGCTGATGGCGATGGTTCCACCGTTATTACGGAATTTTACATTACCGAACGTACCGTCTGTGATGTTCAGCGTACCATCGTTGTACCATTTGCCCGCGTGCCCTGTGCCGCCGGTGACGGTAACGGCTGCGCCATCGCCTACTGTGACGTTACATACCGTGCCGCCGCTGATGATCACGCTGCCGCTGTTCCCGTTGCAGGTAAGGCTGCTTTTGTCATCTCCAATCCGGCCGCCCTGAATCGCCAGGGAACCTTTTACAAATTCGAGGTTTTTGATTTCGCCGCAGCTGCCCCCTTGAGCGTTATCTGCGACGGTCAGGTTGCCGTCGGTGGAATCAACGATTCCGCCCTCCTCGTCAGGAACCGCCTCGCCCACAGTGAGATAATCCACCGTCCAGCCGTTCAGGTCGAGCGTCAAGGTTTTCTTGACGACAGCCATCTGCTCGTCGCCCGCATCGACGTTGTCCCAATTTGTCGTATGGTCTGCCAGCAGCTTCACGGTGTCGCCGTCCTGCGCCGCGTTCAGTGCTGCCGGGAGAGAGGCGTATGTGCCGCTGTCCGTTCCGTCCGCTTTTGTTACCGAAGCGGCCTCAACGACAGGCTCGTTGACCGTGAGTTCCACGGTTGCTGACCTTTCCTCTTTGTAGTTCTTGGTCTCGCCGGTCTTGGCATAGACGTAATATGTGCCGGGCTCGCTGATTGCGGTGTTTTCGTCGATCTTGGGCATGGCTTCGCTGCCCTCTACGTCAGAAGAGCCCGCCCACCTTTTTAACTCGGAAGCCAGATAATAATATGTCACCTCGGCGTCTTCCGGAGCACCCACGACAGACAGAAGCGGCAGGAGCTTTTCGCCCACCGTGCAAGCCGTCTTGGAAAGAGATACGGTCAGATCGGGATAGGCCTTGTCGATGTAGCCGCCGATCGTAAACGTTTCTTCGCCCGCCTTGAGCTTGTACTTCGCCGCGGCATCACCAATCAGCGCGATTTCCACAGTGACGGTATGCCATCCCGCGTCCGCAGAATCGAACGTCTTCTTGGCGGTAAAGCCCGTTCCTTCTTTGAGTTCGATTTCATTTGTGCCGTCTGTAAACGTCAAGTCGATTGGAATCCTGCCGCCGTCCGTCGTACCGTCATAGCCGCGCTGAATGGAAGAGGGTTTCATTTTGCACCAAATCTCCGTCCGCGTGTCTTCTTCGGAAATAGATGTGCCGCCCGCTTCGCCGTTCTCACCCTCTGCGGCGTTCTGCTCCGCATCGTCAAGGCCAAGGGCGAGGGGTTCGTTTTTCCCCTCCGCAGTCGGCTCATTCTGCCCGGCTTCTTTGCCGGGTTCTTCGTCTGCGGGATTCTTTTCGGGAGCCGCAGGCGTATTCTCTGTCGGTTTTTCGTCGGGGCTTGCGGGCGAGGCATTCTCATCCGCGCCGGTTTGTGCAGGGGTGGTCTTTTCTTCTTCTTTTTCTTCCAGCGCAGGTGCAGGGATTTGTGCTTCCTGCGTTGCAGTGACCATCTGTTCCGGCGACTGTCCCTCTGCTGCCAGCGCCCCGGTGGGGGTTAGGGTCAGGCAGAGGGTAATCGCCAGAAACAGGCTCAATACACGTTTTTTCATCAGGTTTTCCTCCGTTTGACATCAGTGGTTGGAAATAAGCCACAGCTTTTTGGCTGCGGTTTTGGCTTCGCTGCGCCGCTTTACATCCAGTTTTTCTAAAACATGGCTCACATGGGTCTTTACCGTGGGCAGCTTTATATTCATGATCTGCGCGATCTCAGCATTGCTTTTGTCCGCGCAAATCAAGTGTAGTATCTGTAATTCCGTAGGGGTAAGCTCCTCCGCCGCCGCCATGCGCGGGGCGAGAAAGTGCGGATAATAGGTCGCCTGTGTCCGCACGGCGGCCATAAGGCGCTTGTACCATTTTGTATCATCGTTCCGGTTCAGCTTTTCCAAAAGGGGCAGCACGGCGGCGCTGTACACGCTGACGGGCGTGATAAAGCTGTACTCTGCCGCCGTATCCAGCGCTGCCGTAAGCCGCGCCCGCCATGCGTCGTCCTTTTTCCGGTACAGGGCAAGGGCGCACAGAATGTTCAGGTGGATGCCGTCAATATGCCGCCCGCAGCCCTGTATGTAACGTTCCAGCGGCGAAAGCGTCAGCAGGGCTGCGTCCGGGCGGTTCTGCGCAATTTCAACCATGGCTTGCGTCAGGTATTGGTACCGCTTCATTACATTCAGGTGCATGGGGTCGCGGGGCGCTTTTGTGCGGTACCACTCGTCGGCACTGTCCTGATCGTCACAGTGCAGTGCCATCCGGCAGAGCATCGCGTCCATATTCGGCAAAAAGCGGGTCTGACCCTGCGCTTCAAACCGGGTGCGCAGCGTTTCGATCGTGCGGCGGGGGTCTGCCGCCTGCCCCTTGGACAGCTGGCAGCGCGCCAGCAGCCCGTTCACGGCAAACTCTATATCCGGCGTTCCCTTTTGCTGAATCTCACTCACCTGCGGGATAAGCGCAAGCATACGCTCGGTGATGTTTTCGCCCTTTTCAAATTTGCTTTCGGCAACGGCGCAGTCCGCCAGCCCCACGCCGTCTTTTTTCAGCACGGCCTCTACCGGGGTGCGAAGCGTCCGATACAAAAGGTCGTCCTTTTTGCTCCACTCTGAAAAATCCTTGCCGCCGTTCATAATGCTGGGCAAGGTGCTGGTCACGGAAAAAGACGGCAGCGTTATTTCTTTATCGGTCAGCAGCCGGAACACGGCCGGGAATGTTTTTATCATCCCCTCCACACCGCGCTGCGGCAGCGAAATATCCAGCCATGCAAGGCGGCTGCGAGCTTGTCTGGCGGCAGGGTCCTGCTTTTTGCGGCAGTCGGCAAAGTTTTTTAGCGCCCCGTACCACCGTTCCGAGCCTTCATAGTCCATTGCCAAGGCGCAAAGCATACTCATTCCCTGCATCAGGGAAGGCGAAGCCAAAATTTCGCTTTCCGGCAGAGCGCGGTAATACTTTTCCATCTCGCTGTAATGCCCCATGCCGGGGTGCTGCTCGGAATTGCGGATCAGCAGCTCGGATATTTTGGCGTGATCCCCGCTTTTTGTGTAGCATTCCAGCGCGTGGGCATAATCCTCTTTCAGCTCGTAGTAAAGCGCCCCGCGGCTGAAAACGGCGCGGCGCTTTTCCTCGCTGCATTCTTTCTCCATCTCCCAGAGAAGGAAGGCGCGGAACTGCGGCCAGAAGTGGAAGTGTCGCACATCGTCACAACGCAGCATCGTTGTGTTATGCAGCAGCCAGTCCAGCAGATTCCCGGCGCGGGGGTCGCCGCTGACCATTCGCGCCATTTCCAGATCAAAGCGCTCAAAGGGGGCAAGATCCAGCAAAAAATGCCGCATCGGAAGATCGAACCGGCGATAGATGGCATCCTCGAAGTAGCTGAACACCTCCCGGTAAGCCTGCGCTACGATTTCCGGGGCGAACGGCTTGCCGCCGGACATACACCGCGCCGTAACAGCGACGCCCAGCGGGTAGCCGATGGATTCTTTCAGGATGCCGTTGATTTCGCTTTCCGTCACGGCTGCCTTGCGGGCGGCAAAAAAGCCGCGTATATCCTCGCGATCAAAAAGAAGGTCGTCCGGCTCCAGCGTGGTCATAAGACCCGTGTACTGGAAGGCCGTCAAGTACGACGGCGGCACCCCGCGGGAGAGGAACACAAACCGGCGCGCCGGGTTGGCACGGATCAGCTCACAGAGCGTCTGCGAGGTTTCCTGCTCCTGCAAAAGCTGAAAGTCGTCGATCAAAAGGACATCCCAGTTTTTCGGCAGTGTGCGGAGCGTAAAATTCGGCGCATCGGCACACAGCCGCAGCGTCCGATGCCCGCGCAGCAGCGCATTGGCCAGCGCCGTTTTGCCAAAGCCGCAGGGCGCACTGAAAAAAAGGATGCGACCGCTTTGCATAACGCTGTCAAATTTTTGCTGCACAGATGGCTTTATCAGAATATTTCCGTTCAATTTTAACTCCTTTTGGGTGAAGGACGGGGAAATGCCATACTATAATAGTTAAATTATACCATCCGAAGGGGAAAAGTAAATCATCCCAAAGTATGAGATTTGGTCCTTTTGAAGGGGTCGTGCGGCGCGCTTATCTTCGTCTTTACGATATATTTTCCTCCAAAAAGCACTTGACAATTCGAGCATTTCACCCCATAATTTATATAATTAGTGTGGTGCTGTCAGCGGGCGGCAAAGAACGAAGGAGGTAAGATGAAAAAGCAAATCGTAAGCACCCTGCTTGCCCTGTGTATGCTGCTGTGCCTTATGCCAACAGCGGCTTTTGCAGAGGACAGCACGGAAACCCCGCCTGTTTGCAGCTGTGAAACGGCCTGCACGGCGGAAAACATGAATACGGAATGCCCTGTCTGTGGAGCGGAGAATGCCATACCGCAGAACTGCGGTCAATACATCCCTGTTGAGGACCGAACCGGCGAAAACGGCAGCACCGAGAGATCCGATGATCCGAATGGTCCCACAGAGCTGAGTGCCGCAGATCAGGTACAGGCCATGATTGACGGTTTACCGAACGCAGAAGAAATCACTGAAGATAACGCCGAGGAAGTCAAGGCGCAGCTTGAGGCCATCGACGAGGCGAAGGAGAAGCTCTCCGACGAGGAAATCGATGAGCTGGATATGACCCGGTATGCGGAAGCTGCCGCTGCATTGGGGGCGCTGGCTGCGCCAATGCTATTGGCTAATGATTCGCCTGACGAGCAGTTTTCCCTCACACCGGGCGGCACCTATTACTTTGACCTCTCCGGCGCGAGCATTCCCGGCACAGCAAACAGCGGAAACTCATATGGTGCGGCTTCTTTGCCGGATACGTCGCTGCACTATGTTCCCTTTACCTATGCGGGAACAATAGAAGCCTACAAGCTCACGTCTGCGATAGCGACCACCAAGGAGTATGCAGAGCAGAACAAATATCCCCACAGCCTGTTTGTGGCGGACTATGCCGTAACGCATGCGGTAAGCTGGAATGGCCTGAATGACGAAGGTCTGATTTTCGGCAAAAATTATGCCAGCGGCGGCGTGGACTATACCCTGCGCGCACCGTCTGTGGGAAGTGACGCTACAGGTTTGGGCGATTCCGATCCCGGCGTGCCCCAAAGCAACGAATGGGACACGATGCTGAACAAGAGCAGCGGATATATCCAAAACTGGAATGAAATGTATTCGTGGGGACAGGATACTGTTTCTTTAGACGCGTCAGACGCGTCGCGTCGTGCGGTTCGCGGGTACAATTCGGCCCGCCGCTGGTTCCACAGCTATGCTACGAGATCCTACTCGAACCACGGTTTCCGCCCCGTCCTTGAAAGTTCGGAACCCCAACACACTGGGTCCTGACGGGCTGAAGGCCGTTACCCTTGCCCTTGGCGGCGGCAAGCTGGGCGGCAGCTCCGATGCTATTCACATCATCGTGAAAACCGGCAGCGAGTTTACCGCGCCTGCGTCCGACGGTTTGAACCGCCCGGACGGAAATACAGGCAGCTACTTTATGTGGCTTGGCAGCGATGGCAAGCTCTACGCACCCGGTGCCAGTGTTCCGGCGGACGTTACCAAGCTCACGGCGCAGTTTGCTTTATCAGAACAGTTTTCCCTCAAACCCGGCGGCAGATATTACTTTGACCTCTCCGGCGAGGACATTCCCGGCACGGTGAACGGCAATCTGCCGGACAGCACCCTGCACTATGTTCCCTTTACTTATGCCGGAACGATAGAAGCCTACAAGCTCACGTCTGCGATGGCGACCACCGAGGAATATGCACAGCAGAACAAATACGCCCACAGCCTGTTTATTGCGGACTACAATGTAACGCATACGGTAAGCTGGGATGACTTAAATACGAAAAGTCTGATTTTCGGCAAAAATTATGCCAGCGGCGGCGTGGACTATACCCTGTGCGCACCGTCTGTGGGAAGTAACTCTACAGGTTTGGGCGATTCCCGACGCGGCGTGCCCCAAAGCAACGAATGGGACGCGGTGCTGAACAAGAACAGCGGATATATCCAAAACTGGAATAAAATGTATTTGTGGGGACAGGATGTTTCTTCTGTCGACGCGTCGTACCGGGCGCGCCGCGGGTACTCTTCGGCCCGCAACTGGTACAGCAACTCTGCTACGGGCTCCAACCCGAGCCTCGGTTTCCGCCCCGTCCTTGAAGTCCTGAACGCTGAAACACTGGGTTCTGACGGACTGAAGGTCGTTACCCTTGACCTTGGCGGCGGCACGCTGGGTAATAGCTCCGAGGATATTCAAATCATCGTGAAAACCGGCAGCGAGTTTACCGCGCCTGCGTCCGACGGCATGACCCGCCCGGACGGAAATACAGGCAGCTACTTCATGTGGCTTGGCAGCAATGGCAATTCCTACGCCCCCGGCGGCAGTGTTCCTGCTGATGTGACGGAACTGACGGTGCAGTGGACAGCCCCGACCTATGCCGTAACCCTGAATACGAACGGCGGAACGATCAACAACGGCAATGTCACCTCCTACACCTACGGCGTGGGCGCAACACTCCCGACAGATGTGACGCGCACCGGGTACACCTTCAAGGGCTGGTATTACAACGAAAATCTGACCGGCTCTCCTGTTACGGCAATCAGCAACATCGAAACGGGCAACAAGGAATATTGGGCGAAGTGGGAAATCAATCAATATACCGTCACAGTCAAGCCCGAAAACGGCGAAGCGGATATTACCATCACACAGGACTACGGCACAGCGATTGCCGCCCCTGCCGACCCGACAAGAGAGGGCTACACCTTTACAGGTTGGGACAGGGATATTCCCGCGACCATGCCTGCCGAAAATATGACTGTCACGGCGAAGTGGAAGGTAAATCAATACACCATCACCTTTGATACAAACGGTGGAAGTGAGATTACACCCATTACACAGGATTACGGCACGGCAATTACCGCTCCCGCCAACCCGACAAGAGAAGGCTACACCTTCATCGGCTGGGATAAGGCGATTCCCGCGACCATGCCTGCCGAAAATATGACTATCACGGCAAAGTGGAAGGTAAATCAATACACAATTACCTTTGACTCCAACGGCGGCAGCGAAATTGCACCCATCACACAGGACTACGGCACGGCAATCACCGCCCCTGCCGACCCGACAAGAGAAGGCTACACCTTTATCGGCTGGGATAAAGCGATTCCCGCGACCATGCCCGCCGAGGATTTGACGATCACGGCTCAGTGGCGTGATATTGCAGTGCCTACAGGCGAAATCAAGATTGCCGAAAACGGCTGGAAGTCTTTCCTCAACACCATCACCTTCCGTTTGTTCTTTAAGGATACGCAGACGGTAACCGTTACCGCCGCGGACAACAGCGGCAAAGCGGTTAAGATCGAATACCTGCTGAGCGATAAGGCGCTTACCGAATCGGAACTTGCGGGCATGACTTTCACGGCATATTCCGCACCGTTCAGTATCAATCCCGATAACGAGTATGTTATTTATGCAAAACTGACCGATACCAGCGGAAACGTTGCCTACATTAACACAAACGGCATCGTGCTGGACGCAACAGTCCCCGTTATCTCCGGCATTGAAGCCGGCAAAACCTATTGCGCAGCACAGACTATTACCGTTGACGAAAAGTATATCGGCACCGTGAAGGTGAACGGCACGGAAGTCAGCCTTGATAGAAACAGTCAATTTGCTCTTTCCCCCGCAAGCGGCAAGCAAACGATTGTTGTGACCGATAAGGCAGGCAACGAGACAAGGGTTACCGTGACCGTAAATAACGGCCATACCTACGAGTGGCAGAGCGAAAACGGACAATATTGGCAGAAGTGCAAATTCTGCAATCACGAAACTGCGAAAAAGGATATTCCGACCATTAACATCAGCGGTGCCGACAAGGTTTGCAGAACGCAGGATTACAAATTCAGCTTTACTTTGCCGGAAGGAGCTACCGGCGCAGCCTACGGATACGAATTTATCGGATTTGGTGACGGTCCTCTTACGCCGACCGTTGAGAACGGTTTGTACAGCGGTACCATAAAAGCATCCACATATCCGGCGACAGAAACCAGCTTTAAGCTGATCGTGAGTGCAAAGACCGCTGACGGCTTTGCGTTCTCTGCCGAAAAGAAGGTTACCATTCAAAACGAGCACACCGGCGGCACAGCCACCTGCAAGAACAAGGCGATTTGCGAGGTCTGCGGCGAAAGCTACGGAAAGCTTGACTCGAACAACCACGCCAACCTCAAGCATATAGATGCAAAGGCGGCAACAAAGACTTCTGAGGGCAATATCGAATACTGGTACTGCGACGGCTGCAACAAGTATTACAAGGACGCCAAAGCAACACAGGAAATCACCAAGGCTCAAACCGTAACGGCAAAGCTGCCCCCGAAAATCACGGCCGGTGATGGTGCAACGGTCACACAGGGCGAGAAAAAGGAACTGACCTTCACTTCTGATGCATCCTTTGCCGATTTTGTTCGTGTAGAGCTTGATGGCACTACGCTGGATGAAAAGAACTATACGAAGAGAGAGGGCAGCACCATCATCACGCTGAACCGTGATTTTGTTGCCACACTTTCCGTGGGTGAGCATACGCTTGCGATCGTTTCTAAAAGCGGTACGGCTACGGCTAAGTTCACCGTCAAGGCAAAGCCGGCTGAAACGGCAACTCCGCAGCCTACTGTGACACCGCAGCCCACGGCACAGCCGACGCAGACGGCACAGCCCCAGCCGACGGTGCAGCCTGTTTCCCCGATTCCGCGCACCGGCGACACCGCCAACCCCGCATTGTGGTTTGCGCTGCTGATTGTCAGCGGCTCCGCGCTGGCGGCAATTTTCGTACTGCGCAGGAAAGACAATCGCAAGTAAACAAAATGGGTACCGGCCTATATCAGCGCACGGAAACCATATCCATAGGATTCACACGCACACCATTCTGCATAACCTCAAAATGCAGGTGGTTGCCGGTGCTGTCACCGGTACTGCCTACATACCCAATAACCTGCCCTGCCGTTACCGCTTCCCCTGCGGTAACGGCAGTTTGCGTCATATGGGCATAGCGCGTTGAAAGACCCGCACCGTTATCCAGCAGCACCTGATTGCCGTAGCTGTTGTTCCAGCCGGAAATCATCACGGTGCCGCTGTGGGCTGCCAAGATGGGGGTACCCTCCGGCGCGGGAATGTCCGTGCCGCGATGCCCGGCATTGCCGAAGGCGTCTGCTTCCCCGAAGTGGCAGGATATATAGGTGTGACTCGGCAGCGGCCAGCACAATTCGCCATCGGCAACAGCAATCCCGCCGCACAGAGCAAGCAGGCTGGGGCACATTTCCTCGGATAGCAGCTGGTGCAAAATGTCCCGCTGGTCTTGCGTAAAGCGGTACAAATCTGCCAGCGCGTCCACCGATTTGCTGCTGACCGCGATGTGCAGAATGTACTCCGTGGCAGGCTCCGGGTCGGGTTCGTCCTCGGTCGGTTCCGGAGTGGCGGTTACTTCCTCCACCTCGGCGCTTATTTCGTGCATTGCCCAAAAGGTGTCCTGAATCAACTGCTTTTTGCCTTCGTCTATGACGACCACATCGCCGTCGTTGTTCAGGATGTTCTGCACGGCAAAGACGGCCAGCACTTCGGGCCAGTAGCTCGCCCAAGTGTGACCGTCCTCGTAGTCGTATTCCATCGTGGTTTCGCTGCATTCCGGGTGCGCCGACACAATGTCGTTGATTGCCGTGCCGAAGTCGGCATTAGTTTCCGCAACGATTCCGGCAATGCGGATGCTGTTCGGGTCACCGGATTCATCGGCAAACAAAATGCCCATCGGTGAGCCGATCACCGCCGCAGCCGCGCCTATGACCATCGCCATCAACAGCACCACGCCGCCTGCGCCAAGTAGCGCCAGCAGAGAACCGGCTGTGCGCCGTATCGTGCGCGCCAGTATCGCTTTCAGCCGCAGCCACGCAGCTTGCAGCAACGTGCGACCTCTGCCCAGCGCGGCTTGCTTGATGCCGCCGCCGGAAAAGACAGGAACTGTGTCGGGCAGTCTGACGCCGCTGCCAAGCACCGTGCCGCCCGCCTGCTTTTGCAGATGGCGGCGCACCGTTTCGCGCGTGAGGTGTTGGCGTTTCAGCGCCTGCATTTTGTCACGGTAGGAATCGGGCGTTTTGATCTCCTGCTTATCCAGCGCCTTTTGCCGAAAGCGCTGGCGCTTGAAGGTTTCTCTTTTGTCAGCGGATTACGCCAAGGGGGTATTTTCTGTTTCAGCGGGCTGGGCAACGTGTGTGGTTGGCACACGCTGGCGCTTTTCCTGCAAAATTCGGAATTGACGGTAGCTGATTCGTCCTGTGTCCAGCGCCTTGCTTTGAAGGTTCTCTGCCGTGTGTATGGCTTTTTCGGAAACAACCGTCTGGGCGTATTCTTCCGGCGTCTGCTGCTCGGTATCTGCTGCCGATTCCGCCTGCCGCACCGTCTGCTTGTGCTTGCTTTCGGCTTTTTGCAATACCGCGCGTATCAGCCGCTTGCGCTTATACTCCATACTCAGCGCTCCCCACGGTTGGCGGCGCTGCGCTCCTGCATCAGGTGTTTATACTGGTCAGGGGTGCATTTCAGCTTAACAGTGATAAGGAAGTAATTCAACTTTCTACTGTTGGCTGACAGATTCGGGTGTGCAGGGCAACCGTAAGGTTGCAAAAGCTGTCTGTTTCCAACAGAAACAGACAGCTTTTGATTTGCGTTGAAAGCATCTTGCTGTTTTCTCTCGAGCGGGGCGGTCTTCCCACGGACCGCCCCGCGAAGCCGTTACGGCTCGATGATGTTGAAGGGGTTGGTCCCGGTGATCGGGAGCTGGTTCATATTCTCCATCATCAGCGTCAGCAGCTCTGCGCTGCCCTCGACCTTGACGGCCTTTGCAACCGTTTCCTGATTGTTGGTCAGGATCGCAAAGAGCGCGTTTTTCGGGCAGGTGATGGACACGTCCGCATCATCAGACAGGGTATCTGCATAGACCAGCAACACACCGTTCTTCACGCGGAGCATGTGCTGTTCGCCCACGTCAGGCAGGATCACGTTCATGGTGAAGTCGCGGTCAGCCAGCGCCTGCTTGTCCATGACAATGGCCATGTAGTCAAACAGCATGGGTGCGGAGAGAGCTTTGACCATGTCGCCGGTAGACTTGGTGGAGGCGGTAAAATTGGCGTTTCCATGGCGCAGCTCCTGTGCGGCGGTCAGATATTCGTTGCGCCACGGGCCGGACTCCGCCTGATACCCCAGCTGCTCCAGTGCATCGGCGCACAGAAGCCGCGCATCGGTGTTCGTCGGATCGGCAAAGACGATGGTGTTTGTGACCTCGGCGACCCACTGATATTCACCCTTGTCAAAATCCGCCTTTGCCATTTGCAGGACCTTGTCAACATCCCCCAGGTACTCCACCCATTTTTTTGCGCTGTCGCTGGGCATGAGGGGGTTCAGGTTGACAGGGTTGCTGTCATACCAGCCCATGAACTTCTGGTAGACCGCCTTGGCGTTGTGGGCGACGGTCCCGTAGTACTGGCGGGTGTACCAGATCTTGTTGAGTGCTTCCGGCAACTCGATCATGTTGGAGATCTCGTCGCTGGTGTAGCCCTGATTGATATAGGTCAGGGTCTGGTCGTTGATGTACTTATACACGGCAGCTGTGTTGACCATGTAGTCGTTCACCACGTCATTGCCCCAGTGCGGCCAGTTGTGGGACTGGAAGGTGACCTCCGCCTCCTTGCCGTAAAGGGAGATGGCCTCGGTGATATAGCTTGCCCATGCCGCGCCGTCGCGCACCTCCGCGCCGCGCAGTGTGTAGAGATTGTGGAGTGTGCCGGTGCAGTTTTCCGCCATCCACAGTGCCTTGTACTGGGGCAGCCATGTGTTCATTTCGACGGGCGCTTCCGTACCCGGCGTGAGCTGGAACTCCAGCTCCACACCGTCGATCGTCAGCTTTTCGCCGGACTGCATGAGTTCATAGCTGGGCGTCATGAACGAGACCGTTCCGGTGGACTGTCCCATGCCGATGCCCTGCGCCAGCTTGCCGGTCACGCGGGGGTCAGAAGGATGCCATACTGATAATTGCTGCGGCGGCCCATACCCTTACCGGCGTAGACATTTTCCTTCACGGAGTGCTCCGTGAAGCCCACAGGCGTGATCACGGGGATCTTGCCGCTGGCGAGCTGGTCTTCGATAGAAAGCGTCTCGTCCGCCTTATCCTCTTTCGCCATCACGCCGGCGATGCCGCCAAAATGGTCGGCGTGGGAATGAGAGATGATGACGGCCTTGACCGGGAATTTACCAAGATTCTTTTCGATCAGCTGCATGGCAGCCTGACTGCACTCCACGCTCATCAGCGTGTCAAAGACGATCCAGCCGGTATCGCCCTTGACAACGGTGAGGTTTGCCATGTCATAGCCGCGGACCTGATAGATGCCATCTGTCACTTCAAAAAGTCCATAAGCGTGATTGTTCTTCGTGTTCTCCCAGAGACTGGGATTTACGCTGTCAGGCGCTTTTTCATAATCGTCCAGGAACGCATAGGCTTCCTGACTCCAGAGGATCGTCCCATCCTCGTCCTTCAGTTCCAGTGTTTCCGGCGCGTCGATCAGTCCGCGGGTGGCGAATTCATATTCCTGCTTATCATCGAAGTCAAGTTCATCGTAGACGGCGGCATTTGCCTTTGCCGTAAAGTCTGTGGCGGGCTTGACCTCGGCGGTCAGACCCAGGTCTGCCTTTTCCGCGTCCGGCTCTTTGCACCCATCCTGCGCACAGCCGACGCAGTACAGCAGCAGTACCGATGCAAGAAGCATTGCTGCAATACGTTTCATAGCCATTCTTTCTCCATTTCCTTATTGTTCGCGGATAACAGGCGGCTGCCAGCTATCCAGTGCTGTCATATCCGGTACATAGATCCGCATGAACAGATGAAATTTCCCGTCGGAAACAGGCAGCCAGTTAGAGGTGTCTTCCGGTGCATCCTTGGACAGGATAATATCCAATGTGCCGTCCGCATTCAGCTTGAAGTCGGAGCGGTCGTTGATGCAGTAGCGGTCGATGGAATTGTCAATGAGGAAATCATCCTCGTATTATAAAGTAGTAGTTATTAAAGTCCCTCTCCAAGGACAAAATGCTACAATAGACAAGGTGCTGTGGATTGGTTTA
>OIEF01000377.1_pt1 | contig 19270 bp, 14 predicted proteins | sample 1581721 | NCBI WGS metagenome assembly OIEF01 (sample SAMN01760908, study PRJEB22395) | human gut metagenome
GCATTCTCATTCACCCAGCCGTAGACACCGGAACCGTCCTCCGAAACAAGATGGAATGGGTGGGCAGCGCCCTCCGCATAGAAGGTGACCCGGCAGGTGCTGGTGCCCTCAAACTGGCGGGCGGGTTCGGTGCTGCGGGAGGAGGCATAGACTGCGCCGCCAGTGAAGGTGACGCGGCTATCCACCCCAATGACCGTCAAGCCGCTTTCGCTGCTTTTCCGGCCCAGCTCAGCCAGGATCTGCTCCGCGGCCTCCAGCAGGGAGAGATTGTGGACCTGGGCCTGCTGACTGGTGGAAAGCTCCCGATAGGCCAAGCGGGCGATCAAAACCTTGATCGAATCGGCGTTGGTGACCGGCTGCGGCAGGGCGTCTATCATCAGATCAAGCGGATGTTCGGCGTGTTTGATGCGGGTGTGAACGCCCTGCACCGTGAGAGCATCGGCGGCGTGGCGCTGGACCCCGCGTTAGCGCCCGGCCAGTGGCGTGAGCTGACAGCGGAGGAAGTGGAACGGCTGCGCACAAGGTAAACGGCAGCCCGCGGCGGCATGGGGTCATGCCGCCCTACGACCCTATATAAAGCGCTGTGCCTTACAGGTATTGTGCTGTAGGGGCCGGACATGTCCGGCCCGCAGCCTTCCCCAAAACGCCTGTCTGCCTTACACCGCCGGGCCGCATATATGCGGCCCCTACCGTGCGATAAAAAAATAAATCCGGGCTCCCGAAATTTTCCCGGGAGGCCGGATTTGCTTTACTTATAAGCGTACACCGTCTCGCTCGGCTGGAACATCACGGTATACCCCATATCGTTATAATTGGAGAGGATGAGCTCGGTGCCCTCGGCCAGAACGATGTGGTGCAGGGTGTCCTGATAGGTGTCGTCGCCGTAGAGCCAGGCGCTGCAATACATTGTGCGGGTGTTCTCCATCGGCAGGTCAAAGGCAAAGTAGCCGCTGCCCGCCGTGCAGGTCACGTCGTAGACGCCGGGTTCGATGTCCTCGCCCACAAGCAGATACAGGCTGTCCTCGCTGTCGCTGAGGGTATACGAAATATCGCCGGTCACCGGGTTGGGGGCAGTATCGGCGGACAGGCCATCGACCTGCGCGTTGCTGCTGTGGAAATAGAGCGCATTGTTCCCGGTCAGGAACAGCACCGTACCCGCGGGCAGCGGGACGTCGTCCAGCCCCGAATCCGCAGCGTCGTAGGCGGACAGATCCTCATAAATTTCCACACCGCAGGCATCGTTGACAAGGTGCATCTCCATGGATGTGCCGTTCTCGGCGCACTTGATCGTGTAGGTGCCCGCGGGCAGGTCCTGCCCCACGACGTACAGCCCGGCGGGCAGGTCGCCGTCCCAGTCGGTGCCCCCGGCGGATACAAGCGGGCGCAGGTCGTCGTAGGCATTGCTGTCGGCCTCTATGGCCTGTTCTTCGGAGAATTCGGGAACGGGCTCGGAAACCGAGGAACCGATTTCACGCTGCAGCAGGACCTGCAGCATGGGCAAAATCAAAAACAGCGCCACAACGATGATAAGCCACGCGACATTGGCACTGCGGCTGCGTCTGGAGGGTGCCTCGATGTGGTGCTCCATCCGGGCCGTGCGCACCGCGGGGCGCGGTGCATTGTGGCGGTCTGTGCCGCTCTCATGTACATGGGCAGTGCGTTCCTCGTCGTCGTAGCCTTCCACCTTGGGGCGGTTGCCCGCGGGCCGCACGCGGTGGAGAACATCCTCGCCGTTGACGCGGTGATAGTGGGCACTCTCGCCCCGCAGGGTGTAGCTGTGCTCCGGCGGGATGGGCAGACCACAGTCCTCACACCGGCCATTGACGACCCGTCCGCCGCACAGGCTGCATTTTTGCATAGGGACACCTCCTCTTTTGCCTCTATTATACAGGATAGCGTAGGAAATAGCTAGAGGGGCGGGAAAATAAAAAAGCCTCCCTTGTCAAAGGGAGACTCAGCTTCAGGCATTCGCTGCCCGTTTTGCAGCCGTCTTTCTGTGCAGCTGCTCGGAAAAAACCGTCATCAATACCAGCATCAGCAGCAGGACAAAGGGATACAGCTTCATCGTGATATTCTGCGCCAGAACGCCGAAAAGCGGTGAAAGGAGCGTGCTGCCGGTGTAGGCGGCGGCCATCTGCAGGCCGGTCATTGACATGCTGAGATTCTTGCCGAAGTTGGACGGCGTCTCGTGAATGATGCTGGGGTAGATCGGTGCGCAGCCCAGTCCGGCGACCACAAGGCCGACCGGCAGCAGCGCATTGCCGAAGGGCAGCAGGATCAGCACAATACCCACGGCATTCAGAAGCTGCCCCATGCGGATCATCTGCTGATCGTTGAATTTCATCGTCAAAAAGCCGCTGAAAAACCGTCCGACTGTGATGCCTACGTAAAACAGGCTCGCCCAGCTGGCGGCGGTCATTGCGTCCAGACCGCGGGTCAGGGTGCAGTAACTGGCGGCCCACATACCGGCGATCCCCTCAACACCGCTGTAAAACGCAAAACAGAGCATTACCTCCGGCACACCGGGGACTTTCAGCAGTTCGGAAATCGTGCGGTGTTCCGGGGTAAACTCCTCCCCCGCTCCGGCGTCGGCAGGGGTCTGCCACAGCGGCAGGCTGAACAGCAGTAACGCCGTCAGCACAAACTGCAGAACGGACACTATGCGGTAGCCGTTCTGCCAGGTGCTGCCCGCCAGCGCCCAGCCCATGATGACCGGGCCGCCCGCTGCGCCGATGCCCCACATGCAGTGCAGCCAGCTCATGTGGCGGCTTTCATAGTGCAGGGAGACATAGTTGTTCAGCGCGGCGTCCACACTGCCGGCGCCCAGGCCATACGGCATAGCCCACAGGCAAAGCTGCCAGAACTGCGTGCAGGTCGAAAACCCAAACAGCGCCACGGCGGTGGTGGCAACGCTGAGCGCTGTGACCCTGCCGGTGCCGAGCTTATTGTTGAGCCAGTCGCTGGCCAGGCTGGACACGATGGTCCCGACGGAGATGATCATGGACACGCCGCCCGCCCAGGACACGCCCGCGCCGAGCTGCGGATACATGCTGGGCCACGCCGCGCCCAGCAGCGCGTCCGGCAGGCCCAGGCTGATGAACGCCAGATAGATGACCGGCAAAAGCAAAGATACCATACGAAAAACCTCTTGACTTTCTGAAATTGTGATACATTATATCATCAAAACGGGTGGAATAATGCTGCAAAACCGCCGGATATGCAGTACGATTTCGCCAAACCATAAAGGGGCTGCCGCACTAGGATTTTTTCCCTGTGCAGCAGCCCCTTTGTATTACGGCTTCAATCAGCCGTTATTCTTGCGGGTCTTGATTTCGTCCACGACCTGGTTGATGAAAGCATCCAGATCCATCGTGGTGGTCTCGCCCTTGCGGTCACGGACGCTGATGTTGTTGGACTCGACCTCTTTTGCGCCCAGAACCAGCATATAGGGCACGCGGTCAACCTGCTGGGCCTGGCGGATCTTGTAGCCGATCTTCTCGTTGGACTCATCCAGCACAACGCGGACACCGGCGGCCTGCAGCTTGGCGGTGACGTCCTTCGCGTAGTCCAGCGTCTTTTCGCTGACGGGCAGGACCTTGACCTGCGTCGGGGCCAGCCAGGTCGGGAAGCGGCCCTTCGTCTCCTCGATCAGGTAAGCCATGAAGCGGTCCAGAGAGCCGAGGATTGCGCGATGCAGCACGACGGGGGTCTTTTCGCTGCCGTCCTTGTCCACGTAGGTCAGGTGGAACTTGGCGGGCAGGCAGAAGTCCAGCTGGCAGGTGGACAGCGTGTACTCGGCGCCGACGGCGGGCTTGACGTTGACGTCCAGCTTCGGGCCGTAGAAGGCAGCCTCGCCGATCTCCTCGGTGAAGTGGATGCCCAGCTCGGTCAGGACCTCGCGCAGGGCGTTCTCGGCGTGGTTCCACATAGCGTCGTCGTCATGGTACTTCTTCTTGTCGGCGGGGTCGCGCAGGGACAGCACGCAGCGGTAATCCGTGATGTTGAAGTCCTTATAGACGTCGAAAATCAGCGCGCAGACGTTGGCAACCTCGCTCTTGATCTGCTCGGGCGTGCAGAACAGGTGCGCGTCGTTCTGGCAGAAGTGGCGGCCACGCTCGATGCCCTTCAGTGTGCCGGAGGACTCATAGCGGAAGTCGTGGGCGATCTCGCCGATGCGGATGGGCAGCTGGCGATAGCTGTGGGGCTGGTTGGCGTAGATCATCATGTGGTGGGGGCAGTTCATCGGGCGCAGGACGTAGCTCTCGCCCTCCATCTCCATGGCGGGGAACATGTTCTCACGGTAGTGATCCCAGTGGCCGGAGGTCTTGTACAGGTTCACGGTGCCGATGCAGGGGGTCATGACGTGCAGGTAGCCGCGCTCACGCTCCTTGCCCTTGATGTAATCCTCCAGCTGCTGCCAGACGGTGTAGCCGTTGGGCAGGAACATCGGCAGGCCGCGGCCAACGAGGTCGTCGGTCATGAACAGGCGCATCTCCTTGCCGATCTTGCGGTGGTCGCGCTCACGGGCCTCCTGCTGCTGCTTCTCCCAGGCGTCCAGCTCCTCCTGATTGCGGAAAGCCACGCCGTTGATGCGGGTCAGCATCTTGTTCTCTTTGTCGTTCTTCCAGTAAGCGCCGGACTGCTGGGTGATCTTGAACGCCTTCAGCGCCTTGGTGTAGCACAGGTGGGGTCCGATGCACATATCGACGTACTCGCCCTGCTGGTAGAAGCTGAACTCGGTCTCGTTGGCCAGGTCGGCAATATGCTCGATCTTGTAGTGCTCCTGACGCTCCTCCATCAGCTTGACGGCCTCGTCACGGGGCAGGATGAACGGCTTGATGGGAAGATTCTCCTTGCAGATCTTCTTCATCTCTTTTTCGATGGCGGCCAGGTCCTCGTCGGTCAGCTTGGTGTCGCCGAGGTCGACGTCATAGTAGAAGCCGTTCTCGGTGGCAGGGCCGAAGGCAAAGTCCGCCTGCGGGTAGAGGCGCTTGATGGCCTGCGCCATGATATGGGCAGCCGTGTGGCGCAGAACGTGCAGTTCTTCCTCCTGCGGGCACTCGGTGACGGTACCGTCCTTGTAGATGATCTTCATAATTGTACGCTCCTTTTGCAATTGCACAAAAATGCAAATAAAAAATGCTCCATCCCTCGCTTACAAAAGGGATGAAGCATATAGCTCCACGGTTCCACCCAGATTGCGCTTATATCTTATATAAAAGGTAAGCGCCGCTCGTACCGGCTGTAACGGGCCGTACCCGGCGGAGGTTCGCCCCCGCGCTCGGCAGTGGTAAGGCTGCGGGCCGCTGCAAAACCGCTTGCACCACGCGGCGTACCGCGGCGGTTCTCTCTTGTGCAGGACCTCGCATCCCGTTTGTCTGCCTCATGGCTTTGTACAGGATGAAGTTAAGTTATTTATAGCACAAGTGCGGCTTTAAGTCAAGTAGAAAAATTTGGAATGTTGAGGTTGTAGGGGCCGCACATGTGCGTCCCGCAACGTAAAGGCAAGCAGGCGTCTGTTGTAAAGCTGCGGGCCGGGCATGCCCGGCCCCTACATTTATACCTCCGCCAGTTTGCACAAAAAACTTTCCACTCCCCTGCTCTGCCCATGTAAAACGCCGAAGTTATTAAATATACATTGACTTTACATATTTATGCAGTTATACTGTATACATCAACCAAGTGAGGGCTTGGGAAGGTACAAACATTTGAGATACATTGAATCGAGGAGATCATCATGAAAAAAATCACTGCTCTGATGCTCAGCTCCGCTATGATGCTGAGCCTGGCCGCCTGCGGCGGTTCCGCTTCCACCGAGACTGTTTCCAGCGAGGCTGCTTCTTCTGAGGCTGCATCCTCCGAGGCCGTTTCCACCGAGGAGGCCGCTTCTGCCGACGCTGCCGCGGTGACCACCGTCAACGCCGGCAAGCTGACGATGTCCACCAACGCCGCCTTCCCCCCGTATGAGATGACCACCGACAACGGTGATTTCGAGGGCATCGACATTGAGGTTGCGGGTGCCATCGCCGAGAAGCTCGGCTTGGAGCTGCAGGTTGACGACATGGACTTTGACGCCGCCCTGCTGGCCGCCCAGAACGGCAAGAGCGACATCGTCATGGCCGGTGTCACCGTCACCGACGAGCGCCAGAAGGTCATGGACTTCTCCGACACCTACGCCGAGGGCATCCAGTCCATCATCGTGCCTGAGGATTCCGACATTGCCTCTGCTGACGATCTGACAGGCAAGGCCATCGGCACCCAGCGCGGCACTACCGGTTACATTTACTGCACCGACGACTTCGGTGAGGAAAATGTCATCGCCTATGATGACGGTCTGACCGCTGTGCAGGCCCTGAACAACGGCCAGGTCGATGCCGTCGTCATCGACAATGCCCCCGCCCAGGAGTTCGTTGCGGCCAACCCCGGCCTGAAGATCCTTGACACCGCTTACGCCCAGGAAGATTACGCCATCGGCGTTGCCAAGGGCAACACCCAGCTGCTGGACGCCATCAACGGCGCTCTGGAGGAGCTGCAGGCCGACGGCACCCTGCAGGCCATCGTGGACAAGTACATCACCGCTGAATAAGCGCTTTGCAGCAAGCGGAAAGGCACGCCGGCATCCCGGCGCGCTTTTCTTTTATTTAGTGTGATTTTTCCCGGAAATATGGTATAATACAAATATCGCGCTGTAGGGGCCGCATATATGCGGCCCGCGACCTTCCCGCAGGCAAGAGTTTGCCGGAAAGCCGCGGGCCGGGCATGCCCGGCCCCTACAGGTGTGCTGAATTCAAACAGAAAGAAAGGTTGTGTTGCGGATGGAGGCGCAGTTTGAAGCGCTTTCGGAGCTGGTCAAGAACGGCCAGAAGCTGAACTTCGGGCAGGACTTCTTCGTAAAATTTTACCAGGCATTTCTCTACTCGGACCGCTGGCAGCAGTACATCAAGGGCGTGGGCACGACCCTGCTGGTCACGGCCATTGCACTGGTGCTGGGCGTTGTGCTGGGTGCCATCGTCGCTATGGTCCGCGTGGGTTACGCGCAGCAGAAGCCCCACCACCGCAACCCGATCCTGGGCATCTTCAACGCAGTGGCGCAGGTGTATGTCACAGTCATCCGCGGCACGCCCATGATGGTGCAGCTGCTTATCATGAGCATGGTCATCTTTGCCAGCAGCCGCAACTTCACGATGGTCGGCGCACTGGCACTGGGCATCAACTCGGGCGCCTATGTGTCGGAGATCATCCGCGGCGGTCTCATGGCCGTTGACCCGGGCCAGATGGAGGCGGGCCGCAGCCTTGGTCTCAACTATATGACCACGATGTTTGAAATCATCATCCCGCAGGCCATTCGCTCCATCCTGCCTGCGCTGGGCAATGAGTTCATCATGCTGCTGAAGGACTCCTCGCTGATCACGGTCATCGGTGGCAAGGAACTGCTGTATGCCGCGCAGGGCATCATGAACCGTACCTATGAGCCTATGTTCCCGCTGCTCGGCGTGGCCGCGACCTATCTGGTGCTGGTCATGCTGTTCAGCGCACTGCTTGCAAAATTTGAGAGGAGGCTGGCGCAAAGTGATAGACGTTAAAGGACTGCAGAAGAACTACGGCGGCCTGCAGGTGCTCAAGGGCGTGGACCTGACCATCAACAAGGGCGACTGCGTTGTGCTGGTCGGCCCCTCGGGCTGCGGAAAATCCACGTTCCTGCGCTGCCTGAACCGTCTGGAGGAGCCGGACGGCGGCCATGTCATCTTCAACGGCAAGGAAGTCACCGACCACGACATTGACCATGTGCGCCAGAAGATGGGCATGGTGTTCCAGCATTTCAACCTGTTCCCCCACCTGACGGTGAAGAAGAACATCACGCTGGCCCCCGTGCGTCTAGGCCTGATGAAGCAGCCTGAGGCCGACAAGAAAGCCATGGAGCTGCTGGAGCGCATCGGTCTGGCCGACAAGGCCGACACCTACCCCAACATGCTGTCCGGCGGGCAGAAGCAGCGCATTGCGATTGTGCGCGCGCTGGCCATGAACCCCGACGTGCTGCTGTTTGACGAGCCGACCTCCGCCCTTGACCCCGAGATGGTCGGAGAGGTTTTGGAGCTGATGAAGGAGCTGGCCCGCGGCGGCATGACGATGGTCTGCGTCACCCACGAGATGGGCTTTGCCCGCGAGGTCGCAAACCGCATCATCTTCATTGATGAGGGCATCGTCAAGGTCGATAAGCCGCCGAAGGAGTTCTTCGCCAACCCCGAAAATGAGCGCTTGAGGGCATTTTTGTCAAAGGTGCTGTAAATTTGTATAGAAAGCGGTCTGCCGATGGATTTTCGGCAGACCGCTTTTTTGCCTGCGGGGACGCCCCCGGGCGGATATGGAATCCGCCCCTACGCTTTCACCGCGCACGATATTCTGCTGCTATTATATACGCCCCGGCAAGTTGATTCTTTGCGCAAAATGTGGTAAAATAGCACTATTACTATGGATAACTATGCAACCACGATTTTACACATAAGGAACAGGTATTTTTATGGCTGAAAATCTGCAAACCACCCGCCCGGCTGACGAGGGCTGGACTACGGTCATCCGGCCCAAGACCGGCTGGTTCGACATCGACCTGCAGGAGCTCTGGCGCTACCGCGACTTAATTATGATGTTCGTCAAGCGCAACTTTACCGTGCTGTACAAGCAGACGATCCTGGGCCCCGCGTGGATCATTCTGAACCCGCTCATCACCACCGTGATTTTCAACGTTGTGTTCGGCGGCATGGCCAACATGCCCACCGACGGCGTGCCCGGCTTTTTGTTCTACATGGCCGGCAATACGGTGTGGACCTTCTTTGCCAACTGCGTCAACAATACAGCCAATACGTTTGTGACAAACTCACAGATTTTTGGCAAGGTGTACTTCCCGCGCCTGACGATGCCGGTCAGCCAAGTGCTGACAAGCCTAATCAACTTCGGCATTCAGGCGGTCATGTACCTGATCTTCTGGGTGTACTTCTTTGCCACGGGCAGCGGCGTCACCTTTACGCTGTGGGTGCTGGCTGTGCCGTTCGTCGTGCTGGAGGTCATGCTGCTGGGCCTCGGCGTCGGCATCATCGTGTCGTCCTTAACGACGAAGTACCGCGATCTGGCGATTGCCGTCGGCTTCGGCGTGCAGCTCTGGATGTACGCCTCCCCTGTCGTCTATCCGCTGTCGATGCTGGACAACTCCCCGCGCCTGCGGGTGCTCGTCCAGCTCAACCCCATGACGTCGCCGATTGAGATTTTCCGCATGGCTACCTTGGGCACCGGCACGGTCACGACGTTCGGCATTGTGTACAGCCTGATTTTTACCGCTGCGGCGCTGGTTTTGGGCGTCGTGCTGTTCAGCCGCATTGAAAAGACCTTCATGGATACCGTGTAAGAAAGGGGCGCGTAACTATGTCTGCAAATGAAAAACGCCCTGTCATCGAGGTCACGGGGCTGAAAAAGCAATATAAGCTCGGCCAGATCGGCGGCGGCACGCTGACCCACGACCTGCAAAGCTGGTGGGCCCGTGTGCGCGGCAAGGAGGACCCGAACACCGTCATCGGCACCGACCAGCGGCTGTTCGGCCAGACGTTTATGGCGTTGAACGGCGTTGACCTGACCGTCTATCAGGGTGAGGCACTGGGCATCATTGGCCGCAACGGCGCGGGCAAATCCACGTTGCTCAAGCTGCTCTCCCGCATCACCGCCCCCACCGAGGGCGAAATCAAGATCCGTGGCCGCGTGGCCTCGATGCTCGAGGTCGGCACCGGCTTCAACAACGAGATGACGGGCCGCGAGAACATTTATATGAACGGCGCGATTCTGGGCATGACCCGCGCCGAGATCGACGCAAAGCTGCCGCAGATCATTGAATTTTCCGAGTGCGGCGACTTCATCGACACACCTGTCAAGCGCTATTCCAGCGGCATGTTCGTCAAGCTGGCCTTCGCCGTGGCCGCGCATCTCGACAGCGAGATCATGGTCATGGATGAAGTTCTGGCCGTCGGCGATATGAAATTCCAGCAGAAATGCTTAGGGAAAATGAGCGACGTCGCCAATCAGGACGGGCGCACGGTGCTGTATGTCAGCCATAATATGTCGACCATTCGCCAGCTTTGCACCCGCTGCGTCGTGCTGGACAAGGGCAGGGTCATCTTTGACGGCGACGTGGAGCAGGCCATCGCGGTCTACATGGACACCACCGACGTCAACGTTGTCCACTACGACCTGGCCGACGTCGCCCGCATGACGGGCAGCGCGGGCAAGCGGTTCCGGCTGGAAACGCTGGATTTCGTCGGCAAGGAGTCGAGCGTGTTTGCCGATACCGAAAAGATGCGGGTGAAAATCACCTGGCGCGTTTCGGAGCCGTTCGCAGGCATCCACATGAAGATGAACCTCCACGCGCGGGATTCGACGCCCGTCGGCATCACCCATCCCGTCGACCTCGGCCCCGCCGAGCCGGGCAAAATCTATACCTCTGTGTTTGAATTTGACCCGAGTCTGCTGGGCGAGGGACAATATTTCTTCTATCTCGACATTTTTGACGGCGCGCTGGCCCACGCGGTCTGCCTGGACAAGCCCGTGACCGAGTTCGCCTTTGAGGTGACGAACAGCGACCTGACGATGCCCGAGTGGGCGTCCGGCTGGGGCCGCATCCACTTCCCGCCCGTCAAGCTCGTGCAGGAGTAACGCATGAAACCGAATTTGTACATCTGCCACACCGCGTATCAGGTTTTGGTCGATCTGCTGCGGGCCGGGCGCTGCGCCGGCAAGCCCCACACGATGGTGCTCTCCGCCTCCGTGCCCGACACCGCCGCGCTGGCGGTACGTCTGGATGCGACGGGCGTGGTCAAGACTGTCCTTGTGGACGAGACGCGCTGGCCCGGGACCGTGACGGGGCTGTTTGCTCACCGGCGCGCGGCCCGCGCCTTTGAGAAGCTGTGCGGCTGGAAATTGAACTGTGCAGCGTTTGAAAATGTCTATATCCACAACGATTGGAGTGTGCTGGGCCGCTATTTGCAGGATTGCCGCGCCGGGTATATTTTGTGCGAGGACACGTTCGGCAGCACGCTCGGCCCTGACCAGCATCTTGTGACCGACCAGCGAGCCGCGGCGGATTTTGCCGCGAAGCAGCGCGGAAAAGGCTACCTGTACTGGGGCGACAGCCCGTGGTGCGTCCGCGTCGAGAGTGAGGACGCCGCGCGGTGTACGCTGTTCCCGGCGGACCGCATGGTGACGGACAGCAAGGCCAAACTGTTAGAGAGCCTGACCGACGACGAAAAAGCGATGGTGCGACGCGTATTTTTGACGCAGCCCCTGCCCGAGAAGGCAGACGGCGCAACGCTTTTGCTGCCCCGCAGCTTTGTGGCCGACGGGCTGATGACCCAAGCGGAGCAGGACGCGATGTTCAAAGCAGTGGCGGAAAAATACGCCGTTGGGCCGCTTTTTATCAAGACCCACCCGCGGGACACGGCGGATTACGCTGCCCTGTTCCCCGATGCAGTCATTTTGGAGCGCACGATGCCCAGCGAGGTGCTGAACTTCTGCCTCCCCTTCCATTTCGCCCGTGCCGTCACCGTGCAGAGTTTCGTCCTGCGCGGCTTCACCGCGGCGGATGAGAAGATCCTGCTGACGCTGGAGGAGGCGAAGGCACTCCTATAAGCGGCTGAGGATGTAGGGGCGAACATTGTTCGCCCGTCAACTTTACGAAACAACGCTTTTTCGGGAAAGCTGTAAATGAGGCAAACAGCTGCGGGCGAGCAATGCTCGCCCCTACAGAGAGCTTCCCGCGGATATATTGAGGTATAAAACCATGAAAACAATCGCTGTGATCCCGGCGCGCTACGCCAGTACCCGGATGCCGGGCAAGCCGCTGGCCGATGTGCTGGGCAAACCGATGATCTACTGGGTCTACAAGGCCGCCAGGGCCTGCCCGAAGCTGGACGATGTGCTCATCGCCACCGACGACGAGCGCATTGCCGACGCCTGCAAAACCTACGATATGCGGTATATTATGACCAGCCCCGACCACGACACCCCCACCGGGCGCATCTGGGAGGTCAGCACCGTCGAGGACGCCGACCTCTACCTGCAGCTCATGGGTGACGAGCCGCTCGTCAACCCCGCGGCGTTCGACCTGATCCTGCCTGACACGCTGCCCGATGACCCCTATTACGTCGCGGTGCTGACGAACGTTATGGAGCACCCCGCCGACGTCATCGACTTCTCGAACCAAAAGGTCGTGACGAACGCCGCGCGGGAGATCCTGCTGATCTCCCGCAGCCCCATCCCCTACCCGAAGGGCACGCTGGATTTCGAGTACGAGAAGGTCACCGGCATTCAGCTGTACAGCAAGCAGGCACTGAAATTCTACCATGATACGCCGAAATCCATCCTTGAAAAGGCCGAGGAAAACGATATGATGCGCTTTATCGAGAATGGCCACAAGGTACACGCCATCGTCAGCCCGTACAAGACGGTCAGCGTGGACACGCCGAAGGATCTGGCGCTGGTCAATGAAATTTTGAAGGAGAAGCAGCATGGCTGATATTAAACTGCTGGACTGCACCCTGCGCGACGGCGGCTATGTGAACAACTGGCAGTGGGGCTTCGGCTCGGCGCGCCGCATCATCCAGACGCTGACCCGCGCGGGCGTGGACATCGTCGAGGTCGGCTTTCTGCGCAATGTGGACGGCTACGACCCCGACGTGACGGTCTGCAACACGATTGAGGAGCTGAACCGCCTGCTGCCCGACGAGGGCCAGCGCGGCCACACGATGTACTCCGGCATGGCGATGCGCTCCAACTACGACATTGCCAAGCTGTCCCCCTACGACGGCCACGGCATTGAAATCATCCGTATCACCGCCCATGATTACGACATTAAGGACGGCATGGACTTTGCCCGCCGCATCAAAGAATTGGGCTACAAGGTCTCCATCAACCCCATCAACATCATGGGCTACAGCGACAAGGACCTGCTCTGGATCTTTGAGCAGGTCAACGAAATTCATCCGTGGCAGTTCTCTATTGTGGATACCTTCGGCAGCATGCGCCGCCGCGATCTGGAGCGCATCGTCAGCATGGCTGACCATAATTTGGCCCCGGACATCCGCCTGGCGCTGCACCTGCATGAGAACATGGCGCTGAGCTTCTGCCTGGCGCAGGAATTTCTCGACAAGCATCTGCGCCGCGACCTGGCTGTGGACGGCAGCCTGATGGGCATGGGCCGCATCCCCGGCAACCTGCCGATTGAGCTGATCGCCGACTATATGAACGAGTACTTCGGCGGCCACTACAACATTGACGACCTCATGGATGCCATTCAGGACCACATTGCGCCCATCAAGGGCGACTGCGCGTGGGGCTACACCCCGGCGTACTTCCTATCGGCCAAGTTCAATCTGCACCGCAACTATGCCGAGCATTACCTTGGCAAGGGCGATCTGACGAACCGCGACATCAACCATATTCTGGCGGCCATCGCGCCGAACAAAAAGACTGTGTTTGATGCCGCCTACGCCGACACGCTCTACACCGAGTACAAGAACCGCCGCATCGACGACGCAGGCGCACTGGCCGCCCTGCAGAGGGCCTTTGCGGGCAAGACCGTGCTGGTGCTGGCCCCCGGCGGCAGCCTGGCTGCCGAGGCTGGCCGTGCCGCTGTAGCAGCCGCGCAGGCCGACGTGACAGTCTCGGCCAACTTTGTGCCGGATTTTGTGACGCCCGACTTTGCGTTTTTCACGAACGCAAAACGCTTTGACGTGGATGCCGCCTACCCCTGCCCGCTGATCCTGACCAGCAACCTGCGCGCCGACAAGGACGCGGCGGTGGTCAACTATGACCGGCTCTCCGCCACCGACGCGCAGGGCGGCAACAGCGTGCTGATGCTGCTGCGTCTGCTGCGCCAGTGCGGCGCGGCGCGGGTGCTGCTGGCCGGTGCCGACGGCTACAGGCCGGGCACTGCCGCCTACGCGGACGAGGGCCTGCACACCCACACCGGGCGCGGTGCGGCCTACAATGCCCAGATGGCGGGGGCCATCCGCGCGGCGGGCCTGCCCGTGGAATTCATCACCCCCAGCGAGTACGAGAGGGTCTGACGATGATACGACTGCTGGTGCTGGACGTGGACGGCACGATGACCGACGGCGGCGTCTACTACGACGCCACCGGCAATGAGCTGAAGAAATTTGCCATCAAGGACGGCGCCGGGCTGGTGCTGGCGCGCACGGCGGGCATCCGCGTGATGATCTGCACCGGGCGCGAGTGCGAGGCCGTGCGCCGCCGCGCAGCAGATTTGAAAATCACCGACATCTACCAGAATGTTGGCAAAAAAGCCGCGTTCCTGCGTGATTTCATGGCTGAAAACAGCTACGCGCGGGACGATGTCGCCTACTGCGGCGACGACCTGAACGATCTGGCGGCCATGGCGCTGTGCGGCTTTGTGGCCTGCCCGGCGGATGCCGCGCCGGAGGTGCGGGCGCGTGCCGACTATATCTGCCCCCAGCGCGGCGGCGAGGGTGCCGTCCGCGGAGCGGTGGAGAAGATCCTGCGCGGGGACGGACGCTGGAACGACGCTGTGAAAAAGGCGTTTCAGGTGGAATTGTAACGCTAAACTTGCGGGCGGCTGTAGGGGTCGATGCTTGCATCGACCCGCGGGCGGATGCGAGCATCCGCCCCTACGGCCTAACGGAAGGAGATTTCATGAAAAACAAAAAACATACCCCTCTGCTGGCGGCACTGGCAACGCTTGTCGTGCTGCTGGCGGGCGTGGTGCTGATCTGGCTGGCGAAGGTCCGGCCCGATGTGGGCAAGGGCCGCAGTGAGATCGTCACCGACTTCCTGAGGGCCGAGCTTTTGCAGGACGGCCAGACCGCAACGCAGGTCTTTACCTACGACAAGGATATTTTGACGATAGGTCTTGAATTTTACCTGCCGGGTGACCAGCCCTGCGGTGCGCTGGACGTTGTGCTCTACGACGCCGACACCGGCGAGGAGCTGTCCCGCTCCGTCGGTACGATGGACTACATCGTGCCCGACCAGTACACGACCCTGGGGATGGACCCCGCCGTGACCGGGCAGGAGGGCCGCCGCTACAAGCTGGCCGTCACGCCGCACTACGCGACGGACGCGATATTGGCCATCGGCCACAGCGACGGTGTCGCGCTCTGGAAGGAGCAGATGGCCGTGGATGACCGTGTGATCGACGGCACGATGGCGATGCAGATCACCTACCAGCGCATCGGCGGCTACCTGACGCGGTTCTTCCTGCTTGTGGGCGTGCTGGCCGCCGTGCTGGCCGCGCTGGCCGTGTGGGCGGTGCTTAGCAAAAAACTGGCACTGCACCGTCTTGTTTTTGTGCTGGTGCTCGGCTTTGGACTGCTGTACAGCTTTGTGCTGCCGCCTTATGCCGCGCCCGACGAGAAATACCACATCAACCAGAGCTTTACGCTGGCCTGCCGCTGGGCCAACGACCTGTCCCACGACGAGTGGCGGATGGGTAAGGTGCCCACGACGACGAGCTTCCGCCGCGTCGGTGACGAGGACGCCGACCTGCAAAACGAGAACACGACGGTCTTTACGTGGGAGGCGTTCACCTCCCAGCTGTTCACCACCACAGACCAGCCCTTTGACAGCCATCAGGAATATAATGAATTGCAGACCGACCAGAACCCGCTTCTGTACGTCGTCAGTGCGGCGGCAGTATTTCTGGCCTATGTGCTGCATTTTGGCTTTGCGCCCGCGCTGTTTTTGGGGCGGCTTGCAAATCTGCTGCTCTTTGCGGCGCTGGCGGCGCTGGCGGCAAAACGTCATAGCCCGGAGAGCGACCCGTTAATGCTGGTCTTGGCGGCGGATCATGTGATTGCCGATGAAGACGCGTTCCGTGCCGCCGTGCGTAATGCCATGCCATATGCCGAAGCGGGCAAGCTGGTGACCTTCGGCATTGTGCCGGATCTACCTGAAACCGGATATGGCTATATTCGTCGCGGTGAAGTGTCTGCGGGTGAGCAGGATACGGTGGCCTTTGAAGTGGCGCAGTTTGTCGAAAAACCGAATCTGGAAACCGCCCAGGCCTATGTAGCAAGCGGCGAATATTACTGGAACAGCGGCATGTTCCTGTTCCGCGCCGGATGCTATCTCGAAGAACTGAAAAAATATCGCCCGGATATTCTCGACGCCTGTGAAAAAGCGATGAGCGCCGTCGATCCGGATCTCGATTTTATTCGTGTGGATGAAGAAGCGTTTCTGGCCTGCCCGGAAGAGTCGGTGGATTACGCGGTCATGGAACGAACGGCAGATGCCGTTGTGGTGCCGATGGATGCAGGCTGGAGCGATGTCGGCTCCTGGTCCTCTTTATGGGAGATCAGCGCCCACACCGCCGAGGGCAACGTTTGCCACGGTGATGTGATTAATCACAAAACCGAAAACAGCTATGTGTATGCCGAATCTGGCCTGGTCACCACCGTCGGGGTGAAAGATTTGGTGGTAGTGCAGACCAAAGATGCGGTGCTGATTGCCGACCGTAACGCGGTTCAGGATGTGAAAAAAGTGGTCGAGCAGATCAAAGCCGATGGTCGCCATGAGCATCGGGTGCATCGCGAAGTGTATCGCCCGTGGGGCAAATATGACTCTATCGACGCGGGCGATCGCTACCAGGTGAAACGCATCACCGTGAAACCGGGCGAAGGTTTGTCGGTACAGATGCATCATCACCGCGCGGAACACTGGGTAGTGGTCGCAGGAACGGCAAAAGTCACCATCGACGGTGATATCAAGCTGCTTGGTGAAAACGAGTCCATTTATATTCCGCTGGGGGCGACGCATTGCCTGGAAAACCCGGGGAAAATTCCGCTCGATTTAATTGAAGTACGCTCCGGCTCTTATCTCGAAGAGGATGATGTGGTGCGCTTCGCGGATCGCTACGGACGGGTGTAGCAGTTGCATAATCAACCGGATTAATTCTTCGGTAAATAACGACAAAAACAAAATTGGCCGTTTCGGTCAGGGCCAACTATTGCCTGAAAAAGGGTAACGACATGAAAAAATTAACCTGCTTTAAAGCCTATGATATTCGCGGGAAATTAGGCGAAGAACTGAATGAAGATATTGCCTGGCGCATTGGTCGCGCCTATGGCGAATTTCTCAAACCGAAAACCATTGTGTTAGGCGGTGATGTCCGCCTCACCAGCGAAACCTTAAAACTGGCGCTGGCGAAAGGTTTACAGGATGCGGGCGTCGATGTGCTGGATATTGGCATGTCCGGCACCGAAGAGATCTATTTCGCCACGTTCCATCTCGGCGTGGATGGCGGCGCTGTAGACCACAAGGTCCGCGTTGCCGACGTTGGCGGCATCATGCCCGATGCAGACGCGCACGCCGAGGGCACGCTCGGCCTCGGTGTTTTTGGTTTCCTCGACGTCAGAGCCGGTGATGGCATAGCCGCGGCTGTGCAGGATCTGGATCAGCGGATAGGTGCCGGAGCCGCCGCAGCCGATGAAATGGATCGTGCGGACGCCTTCGAGCAGCTTGGGGTCATACATACTAAAAACCATAACAGTGGTCACCTCAAAATTTATCCGCTGCCGTAGGGGATGGCACGCGGTATACTTAACTATATTACGGAGTAATTATACTATTTTTCTGCAACAAAATAAACACTTTTTTTGAAATTGCAGCCTGACCGACCAATTTTTGGGTAAAAGGCACAAATTCAGGGAGCCAAAACACAGCAATACGTCGAGGGTGCCGCTTGCGCCGCGGCCTTGACGGCACAAAAAACTTTTTACGGTACGATAAACGCCGCCCTTGCTCTGTGATTTTTCTGGCTTTTTCCGGCGCCGCCTGTTATAATGAAGAAAACCGCAGGAGGGATGCAGAATGGCAAAGCTGATTTGGGGCATTGACCCGCTGGCCGTGTCACGGCTGGGACGCACGGCGAAAAAGCCGCCGTTCACGAAAAAGGAGCTGGCGCGCATCGGCATTCCGGCGCACAAAATCCCCCGCGTGCAGGAGGAGCTAGCGCGATTGACGGCAGATAAGACCCTGACCCGGGAGGAATTGGGGAGACTGGCGGAGGAAATCAGCTGGCTTTTGCTGTGAGCTTGCCTTCCCCCTCGGGGGAAGGTGGCCGAGGCCCCGCCCGAGGCCGGATGAGGGCGAAGTCGCCGCCAGTGCTCCATAAACTGGCAGCCTCGGCAAGGTTTGCCCTCATCAGTCAGCGGGCGGGGCCGCTGACAGCTTCCCCCTCGGGGGAAGCCTTTTTTCGCAAACTGCCCTTGTTCCCTCCCGCAACCTATGCTATAATAAGCGTATCGTGCCAAATTCATCCGGCGCGGTGGGAAAAACGCTTTGTGTGGCAGCCAGCCATGCGGAAGGAGTAACGTAATGAAGAACAGTGAAAAGACCCTTGACATGATCGTGAACCTGTGCAAAAACCGCGGGTTCATCTATCCGGGCAGCGAAATCTACGGCGGCCTGGCCAACAGCTGGGACTACGGCCCTCTGGGTGTCGAGTTCAAAAACAACGTCAAAAAGGCATGGATGAAGAAATTCGTGCAGGAAAGCCCCTACAACGTCGGGCTGGACGCTGCCATCCTGATGAACCCCCAGACCTGGGTGACCACCGGCCACGTGTCCAGCTTTTCGGACCCGCTGTTGGACTGTCGCGCCTGCAAGAGCCGCCACCGCGCGGACAAGCTCATCTCCGAGTGTGAGCAGGGCAAGGGCGTGGACGTCGATGCCATGACCTTTGACGAGATGGACGAGTTCATCGCCACCCACCCCGAGGTCGTCTGCCCCGTCTGTGGCAAGCACGACTTCACCCCCATCCGCAAGTTCAACCTGATGTTCAAGACCGCCATCGGCGTGACCGAGGATTCCTCCTCCACCTGCTACCTGCGCCCCGAGACCGCGCAGGGCATCTTCGTCAACTTTGCGAACATCCAGCGCACGACCCGCCGCAAGCTGCCCTTCGGCGTCTGCCAGGTCGGCAAGGCGTTCCGCAACGAGATCACCCCGGGCAACTTCACCTTCCGTACCCGTGAGTTTGAGCAGATGGAGTGCGAGTTCTTCTGCAAGCCCAACACCGACCTGGAGTGGTTCGCCTACTGGAAGGACTACTGCAAGAACTGGCTGCTGAGCCTTGGCATCAAGGAAGAAAATCTGCGCCTGCGCGACCACGAGCCCGCCGAGCTGGCCTTCTACAGCCGCGCCACCACCGACATCGAGTACGCCTTCCCGTTCACCGACTGGGGCGAGCTGTGGGGCA
>OIEF01000398.1_pt1 | contig 18775 bp, 15 predicted proteins | sample 1581721 | NCBI WGS metagenome assembly OIEF01 (sample SAMN01760908, study PRJEB22395) | human gut metagenome
GCAGCCCCTCGTTTTGCAGCTGCTGCATCGCCTCACGCACCGGCAATCGGCTGATACCCAGCTGCGCGGCAATATCCTCCTGCCGCAGCTCGGCACCATCCGGCAGCTCACCCGCGTATATTTCCCGCCGCAGCGCCGCGGCAGCTTGGTCCTTTAAGGAAACAAGAGAAACACTTTTCATCAAGCGCCTCCATATTTGTTGTTTGTTAATATTGTATACAAAATCATCCGTTGCGTCAAGTGGCGAGGATCGTATTCTATGTTTCTGCTTTTATGCTCCTCCATGCCTGACCACCATTTGACCACTACTGTGCAGCGGTGCTGCAAAATATCGGAAAAGCCTATTGTGACAACCAACAATGGGCTTTTTCTTGTTTTGGCGGTAAATGTGCATAACCAACATAATTTACGTCCCAACGCCAGTCTATACCGCCCTGTCGTACTTCTCCGACTGAATACCTATTTTCAACTGCGCTACTTTATATTTTGCACAACTAAAATCGCCGTATTATCGTTTGTATTTTTGGGCGTGCCGTTCGATTTTTTCATCTCTCTTGAGGGTCGTTTTTGCGATGTGGAACTACGACTCTTGAGCGATGCTCAACTCAGCTAAACTTATTCTAAATATATCTTGCGCAAGCCTTGCTTTTTGTATAAGATAAAAATATACAAATATTATCTGCACATCTAGGATACGTTTGGAGGGCTGTACATGAATGACGCCACAGAAATCTACATCTTAAAAAAACGCATTGCCTACCTGGAAAGTATTCTCTCAGCCCACAATATTTCCTTTGATGCTCCGGATGTTCCCAGTAGTCAAAGTATAATTGTCCCGATTTCTGCGGTCATCAGCCCAACCCATGCCCGTTTTTTCTATTCCTTATTCCACGGGCGCAGTGACGTCTACGCCAAACGTGCGGTGATGAAAAACGGAAAAGCCGGGTATTTTCCTGTCTGTGAAAATCTGTGGCGATACGGCGTCTGCCCAAAAGCAGACCGTCAAAAGGTCAAGTGTGCGTCTTGTCCCAATCGCAGCTGGGCGCCGCTGAACCAGCGTGTATTGATGGCGCATCTGACCGGAGAAAAATCCGATGGCAGCGACGTGATCGGCATCTATCCTCTGCTGCCGGATGACACCTGCCGTTTCCTCGTTTTTGATTTTGATGACCATGAAGCATCCCCCGGCACGGTGTGGCAGGAGGATGTGAATGCTTTACACCAAATTTGCAGCCAGAACAGTGTGCCTTGCTACGTGGAACGTTCCCGCTCCGGCAGCGGCGCACATGTCTGGCTGTTTTTTGATGCACCGATTCCCGCCGAGCTGGCGCGCAGATTCGGATCAGCGCTGCTTACTGAGGGCGCGAAATCCGTCAATTTAAAAGACTTCAAAACCTATGACCGTATGTTGCCTACACAGGAGCATTTGCCCGATGGTGGTCTTGGCAACCTGATTGCACTGCCGCTGCAGGGGCAGGCGCTTCGGCAGGGCAACAGCGCTTTTGTTGACGAAAACTGGAACGCCTATCCCAACCAGTGGGAATATCTGAAATCCGTACAGCGAATCAGCAAGGAATTTATAGAGGGAAAAACAGCACTATGGAGTGCGGATGGTGAATTAGGTACACTTTCTAAAACAGAAGATGTAGAAGATACTGAAAAGCCGTGGAAAAAATCATCTCAGGCTTTCCATTCGGAGGATGCCGGACAGCCGATTTCTATAACGCTTACCAACGGCATTTACATAGACACATCAGGCTTAAAGCCTCGTCTGCAAAATGCGTTACGACGGCTGGCGGCATACAGCAATCCTGAGTTTTACAAAAAGAAAGCGCTGGGGTTTTCCACCCGAAATATTCCGCGCATCGTTTTCTGCGGAGAGGATGTCGGGAAATATATCCATCTGCCGCGCGGCTGTGCGGAAAAGTTGACCGCGCAGTTGGACTCTGTTGGAATTTCCTACACAGTAAGTGACGAACGCCAGACAGGTCGTGAAATCAAGGTGGATTTCAAAGGCACCCTATACTCCCGGCAGGCGGACGCCGCCGCGAAAATATTGGAACATGATATCGGCGTACTCTGCGCCGCAACTGCCTTTGGTAAGACCGCTGTTGGTGCGTATCTGATAGCACAGCGCAAGGTCAACACGTTGGTTTTGGTTCACAACTCCGAGATTATGAAAAACTGGGTGGAAGATTTTGAAAAGTTCCTGCAAATCGACGAGGATCTGCCGGAGTACATCACCCCAAAAGGGCGGCGCAAAAAACGTAAAAGCGTCATCGGCACACTGTCCGGCGGACGCAATACGCTGGGCGGGATATTGGATGTTGCCATGATCACGTCCCTTGGGCAGAGCGACGACGTAAACCCGCTTATCAAGAATTACGGCATGGTCATCATGGACGAGTGCCACCACGCCGGGGCTGCTATTGCTGAAGATGTGTTGAACGCCGTTAATGCAAAATACGTTTACGGGCTGACTGCTACACCCAAGCGCGACGACGGGCAGGAGCAAAAAATCTTTATGCAGTTTGGTCCCATCCGCTACCGCTATACAGCCAAAGACCGCGCGGTTGCGCAAAATGTACGGCATTTTGTCTACCCGCGTTTTACGCGCTTGTTCGCGCCAAACGCAAACAAACTCAGCTACAATCAAGCCCGCCGTGCCGTGGTGGGTAGCGCGGTACGCAATGAACTGATTCTGACCGATGTGGTTTCCTGTCTGCAAGCCGGCCGCACACCCTTGGTGCTGACCAAAGAGAAAGAACATGCGGCGTTTTTGTACGCACAGCTGAAACCTAAAGCCGACCATACTTTTCTTTTGCAGGGCGGCAGCAGCGCCAGACAAAAAGAAGATCTGCGCGCCGAAATGCGGGCAGTTCCTCCAAACGAAAGTGTTGTGCTGGTGGCCATCGGGCAGTACATTGGCGAGGGATTCAACTTTCCGCGGCTGGACACGATGATGTTGACGATGCCCATTTCGTGGCAAGGCAACGTGGAGCAATATGCGGGTCGTTTACACCGCGATTACGAGGGTAAGCGAGATGTTATCATCTATGACTATGTAGATGCGCACATTCGTGTGCTGGAGTCCATGTATTACAAACGGCTGCGTACCTATAAGCGGATCGGGTACGAAATTCTCACCACTCCCAATGAAGAAAAGCAGACTATCAACGCAATTTTTGACAGCGAAAGCTATCTGCCTGTTTATGAAAAAGACTTGATGCAGGCACGCAAGAGCATCTATATTGCAAGCCCCGGATTGAACAAAAACAAGGTCCGGCGATTGATTGCGCTGGTAGAGGAGCAGCAGACTGCCGGGGTGATTGTGACTGTCATAACGCAACCTGCCGAGAGTTACCCCCAGACTCGCGTAGAGCCAACCAAAGCGCTGCAAACTGCGCTGACGGCGGCGGGGATTTACGTTGTGCCACAACCCGACCTGCACACCCATTTTGCAGTTATTGATCAGGAGATTGTGTGGTACGGCAGTACCAACCTACTATCACGCGATAAAGAAGATGACGGTCTGATGCGTATTGGCAGCAGGGATGTGGCGCTCGAGTTGTTGGAGGAAATAGGTCGATAGTTTGGCAAACAGGATTTACGCCGTTGACTTTTTCACGGTATCGTGATATAGTGATAGTAAGGAGATGATCGACATGCCAGTATTATCAAGATTCTATGGAATTATCATTCGTATGTATTTCCTGCAGAGTGAACACAATCCGCCGCATATTCACGCCATCTATAACGATGATGTTGCAGCCATTGACTACATGACAGGTGAAGTTCTTGAAGGCTATCTCCCTCCGAAAGCGCTGGCTATGGTGCGCGAATGGATTGCGTTGCATAAAGATACTTTGCAGGAAATCTGGGAAACGCAAGAGTTTAAGAAAATTCCGCCACTGGAGTAAGGAGGTTTCTTCTATGTTCCATAAGGTTAAAAGTGTATCACCTCTCCCTGATTATAAACTGAGTGTCGGTTTCAGCGAGGGAGTCGTAAAATTATATGACATCAAGCCTCTGTTTGAAAAGATTCCTGCTTTCACCTATCTGAAAGAGCACCCCGAAGAGTTTGCCTGTGTCAGCGTTGATGTCGGCGGCTACGGTATTATCTGGAGTGATGAATTGGACTTGTCCTGTGATGAATTATGGGAGCATGGTGAGCAGGTCAATACACCTTTTGATGGATTGATGTCTTTCGGGGATGCAAGCGAATTGTGGGGGCTGAGTGAAAGCACCTTGCGAAAAGCCGTCTCTTACGGAAAACTTGTGAACGGCGTAGATGTTTGTAAGTTCGGAAAGCAGTGGGTTGTATCAAAAGCAGCTATGAAAAGAGCTTATGGTGAGACTAAGAGGTAATGATCCTTTTCCATCTGTTTGAAAAATTGACCACCATTTGACCACTGCTGTGCAGCGGCACCACGAAATACCGGAAAAGCCTGTTGTGATAACCGACAACAGGCTTTTTCCTGTTTTGGCGGCAAATGTGCAGAACCAACAAAATTCACGTTTCATCGTCAGTCTATACCACCCTGCCGTAGTTCTCCGACGCCAGGTGCCGGGGGTTCGAATCCCTTCGGACGCACTTAAAAAGAGGCTGTTGCACAAGGAAAAAAACCAAGTGCAGCAGCCTCCTGTGTTTATGAAGGAGAAACGAAGGGAATATCAGATTACAGGTTCAGTTCAAACTGTTCCACAGTAATGGTTGCCTGACCGTCTGCAGCAAAGGTGATGCCATCGGCGGATTGCGGGGTGTAGATCCACGCGGTCATCGTCTGCTCGCCGTCGTTGACAAAGACCTCCACGCTGTTTTTATCCAGCAGGATACGGAGCTTGAGTGCGCCGTTTTGGCTGCGCACCTTGCAGCTGCGGGTATGCACAATATCGGCGCGGGAACCGGCACAGCTGCGATCCAGCGTCAGCAGCGAGGTGTAGGGGTCATAGGTCAGGCGGGTGTGATACGCTGCATCGGCTGCCAGCTTAACGGTAAAGCTGCGGTATTCGCCCGCTGCCACGGTGACGGTCAGGTCGGCAATGCGCCCGCCGATGCCAGCCAGCGCAGTTTCATTCTGTACAGTCACATTTTCGTGCAGCGTGCGCTTACCGTGGGCGGCATCCAGCTCCCGAACCGGGGTCTGCACAATGTGTCCGTCCTTCAGATGCAGCTCGCGCGGGCAGATGGTCTGCCCGAACCACTTGCATCCCTGCGGCTTATCCTCGGTGTCAGACCAGGTTTGCAGCCACGCCGTCATCAGGCGGCGCCCATCGGGTGCCTGTGTGGTTTGGGTGGCGTAAAAGTCGATGCCGCCGTCCACCAGCTGCACCTGTTCGCGGGTAAAGGTATGGGTTTTCTCGTCATAACTGCCGACAAATGCGATCACATTGTGTCCGTTGTGGAACTCACCGGACGGACGCATTTCCATCGGTCCGACCATCAGTACATGCTTGCCGTCCAGCGGGAAGAAGTCCGGGCACTCCCACATTTTGCCGTACACATTGTTGTTGCGCGCCAGCACGGTAACAAAATGCCAGTCGAAGCCGTCCTTGCTTTGGAACAGTACGGCTGCACCGCTGCCGTCCTCGGTCAGGGCAACGGTCACGGCAGAGTAGGTGCCGTCAGCTTCGCGCCAGATCTTCGGGTCACGGAAGTCGAATTTGCTGTATCCTTCAGGCAAATCTTTCTGGGTCAGCACCGGGTTGCAGGCAGGTTTTTCGTAATCCAATCCATCGCCCACAGCAACGCTCTGGGTCTGAATATCCCGCATTTCACCATTCGGCTGCTTTTCGGAAACCACGCTGGTGTACATTAAGAGCTGACGGCCGTCGTCCATTTCGGTGGCCGAGCCGGAGAAGCAGCCGGGGCCGTTATCAGACGGAGAATCCGGAGCAATGGCGCAGGGCAGATACTCCCAATGCAGCAAGTCTGTGCTGACCGCGTGTCCCCAGTGCATCGGACCCCAGTGTGTTGCGTAGGGGTTATACTGGTAAAACAGGTGGTATTTCCCATGATAGAAGGAAAAGCCGTTCGGGTCATTCATCCAGCCTACATAAGGGGTCAAGTGGTAGGCAGGGCGCTCTGCCGCAGAAATGGCAGCGCTGTGCTCTTCCTCGTAATCGCGTGCTTTCTGCAAAATTGTATTGCTCATGGATTCCTCCTGGTGAAACTTATTGCTTTGCGTAATAGGCGTCAAGATACTTCTGCATAATCGCCAGATAGTCAGACAATCCGTAGGCTTCCAGTTTGTCGAGGTACTCATTCCACTCAGCATCGGTAGTACCGTTCATGATCCAGTTTGCCTTCTGGGTGTTCATGTAAGTTTGGAGATCTGCCTGAAGGTTGGAAACCTGCTCGGTGTCCTCGGTGCTCATAAAAACATTGGGGTAAACATACTTTTTGTTCATATCCGGGGTGTAAACATCCTTGATCCAGTCCAAACGGTACTGTGCATCGTCCGGGCAGGTGACATAAACGCCGTAGTAATCATCCAGAACCGCCAGAGGACCGCCGACGCACTGTGCTTCGCGGACTTCAACGGGGGACGCATCGCCGAGGGGGGCGTGCTTCAGCATCGGCTCGCCCTTATCGTTCGTGGACATTTCAAAGATATTGAAACCGGTTTCATCGCCGTAGGTACCCCAGTTGTTCTGGGGAGACTGCAGGGGTGCATACATCTGGTCGAGCCAGGCACAAACCAGCGCGGGGTTCGATGCCTTGGCGGTGACAACACACTTGCCGCGCCCAAAGCCGCTGGTGAAGGAACCGTTCTGCGGGGTGATATTGCGGGTATCGGCAGTCAGTGCGGGCAGGGGTTCCCAATCGGTCAGGTTGTCGATGTTGGCAACATCCCAGCTAAAGCAGACGCCGTAACGACCGGCCTTGCCTTTAGAAACATAGGTGGACCATTCCTGCGTAAAGCATTCGGGGTCAATGAGGTTTTCAGAATACAGCTTGTGCAGCCAGTCAAGACCTTCACGGTAGCCCTGCTGAGTGGCCGCGCAGATAACCTTCAGGTCATCCGTGACGGCAATGTGGCGATCCTTATCGGCATCACCATAGCCCTCACCAAAGCCGTTGATCAGGATACTGGGATCCTGGTCACCGTTGTTGACAATGCAGGACATCGGGATGATATCACCCTCAATGCCAAACTCACTCTTGATGGCATCCGCGTTGTCGCGGAAAGCGATCAGTACCTGCTCAAATTCATCCACCGTCGTCGGCATCTCCAGACCCAGGAAATCCAGCCACTTCTTGTTGATGAAGCTCATATTTCCCACCGTTTGGATCGCCGTCTTTTCAGCGCCCAACTGCTCGATCCACGGCAACGCCCAGATATGTCCCTCGGAATCTGTACACATGGTACGGTACTCCGGGTACATCTCAAAAACCTTCTTGAGGTTGGGCATATTGTTGTCGATGTAGTCCTCCAGATTGACAATAACGCCCTGATCTGCGTAGCGCAGCAGGTCGCTGTCGCTGAAATCTGCCGTAAAGACAAAATCCGTCAGAGTGCTGGGGTTGGACATATTCAGGGTGATTTTATCGCTCCACTGGTCAGCCTGAATAGCCGTCCAGTCGATATGTACATTGGTGGCTTCCTCAAGACGTTTGAAAATGGTACGGTTGTTCGGATCGGATTCACTGCCGACCGGATAGCTTGTCATACCGGTAAAGGTTACCTGCTCCGCCAGAGGAAACGAAACGGCACCGGTAACATCTACATTGGCACCCGAATCTTTTCCGCCTCCGGCACCGCCGCCGCAGGCGGCCAGCATCATAACAGCGCTCGCCAAGGCGCCCACTTTGAGGAAATTGCGGCGTGAAATCAATTTTTTCATTGCGTTTTTCTCCTTTTTTAATATTGCGGCCGGGAAATCCCGGTCGAGTTTTCCTAACAATCAGCCCTTGACGGAGCCTGCCATAATGCCTGCATCAAAATACTTTTGGAAGAAGGGATACATGACCAGCAGCGGCAGGCTGGAAATGATAATGGTTGCATACTTGAGCAGCTCGGCCATTTTTGCACGCTCAGCCGTGCTTTGAATATCGGCAATCATACCGGATTCGGGCTGGCTTTGGATCAGGATAGAGCGCAGCACCAACTGCAGGGGCTGTTTGGAGGCACTGTTCAGGTAGATCATCGCGTCAAAATAGCTGTTCCACATAGCGACAAACTGCCAAAGAGCAAGCACCGCCACTACCGGCATACAAACCGGCAGCAAGATATTAAAGAAGTAGCGCATTTCGCTGGCACCATCCACATCGGCTGCCTCACGAAGCTCACGCGGGATCCCCTGATAGTAGGTACGGGCAATGATCATATTCCAGACGCTGAATGCACCCGGCAGGATAACCGCCCACATGGAATCCAGCAGACCGATATTGTTGATGAGCAGGTAGGTAGGGATCAGACCGCCGTTGAAGAACATCGTGATAACGAATAAGGTGTTGAAAAATTTCTTTCCCTTGAAGTCCGGCAGCGACATCGGATAGGCTGCCAGCATCGTTACGGCAACGGAAATGACGGTAAATATAACCGAATAAAGAACAGCGTTTTTGAAGCCGACCCATATCTGTTTGTCCGAGATGACGCGCTCATAGGCATCCAGGCTCCATTTGCTGAAGTCAAAGGAAATGCCCTTGTTTTGCAATGTGACGGGATCCATGAACGAAGCAATCACAATGTAAACCATCGGCACAATAATGGCGATGAGAAACACAGCCAACAGTGCATAGCCGCAGTAGAGGATGGCTTTGTCTTGTTTGGTATAGATCTGCATTCCCGACTTTTTCTTAGACATAGCGGGCACCTCCTTACAAGCCTTGCCCATCGTTCATCTTGGCAACGACTTTGTTTACAGCGATAAGCAATATGACATTGATAACTGTGTTGAACAGACCGACTGCTGTTGAAAAGCTGTAATCACCGTCTAACAGACCTTTTTTATACACATAAGTGGCGATGATTTCTGCCGAATCCAGGTTCAGATCCGTTTGCAGGGCGTAGGCTTTTTCAAAGCCGATGCTCATAATGTTGCCTGCCTGCAGGATGAACTGAATCACGACCATATCCTTGATGGCGGGCCATTCAACGGTTCGTATTTGCTGAATCAGGTTCGCGCCGTCCAGCATGGCGGCTTCTTTCAGCTCCTGGCTGGCGTTGGAAAGCGCGGCTGTGTACATAATGGAGGACCAACCTGCGCCCTGCCAGATTCCGCTGATGATGTAAATCGGGCGGAAAGCCTCCGGCAATGTCATAAAGTTGATGCCGGTATGAAACAGCCCATTTACAGGACCTGTGACAGACAGCAGAACGCGCACGATACCGCATAGCACGATCACGGAAATAAAGTTGGGCATATACAGGACAAGCTGTACCTTCTGCTTGATCTTATTGCTTTTAATGCGGTTGAGCAGGAAGGCCAACAGAATCGGAATGGGGAAGCCCCACAGCAAGCCATAGACGCTCAGTTTCAAGGTGTTGATCAAATACCGCATGAAATCCGGCGAGGACAGGAACCGCGTAAAGTTCTTGAACCCGACCCATTCGCTGCCCCAGATGCCCTTGAACGGGTTGTATTTTTGGAAGGCGATCAGTACACCGCCCATAGGAATGTAGCGGAATACAAGGGTCAGCAATACAGCCGGCATCAGAAATAGCAGGTAGAGCTGCCAATGACGCTTAATGTACACCCATGTATTATGCAGTTTACGGTCAACCGCCATGACCGCGCTTTGGGGTGCAACTGACTTTGGTTTCATGAATCATTCTCCTCCTTTTTGATTTCACTGTACCGTTTCTTCTTTGTTTTACATTTGCACAACATGTTCTGCTCAGGCCCCCTTGAATGGTGCATTTGTAAAACCCTGTGATTTATTTATACCATCACCAATCGCAAAAGTCAATGGCGTTTTCCCCGTTTTTAAGCGGATTACGGTACATTCGTGCAGCTGCACAAAAACCAGTGCGTGTGAATGTGCAATATGCTGATTTGCGTTTTTACATTTGACTAATTTGTGCATATGCACTATACTGGTATCAGAAACACAGGAATCTCCCGGACGGAGATACCTACAGAATATATTAGTTAAAGTACATTTCTTACTTATAGAGTGTACAGAATCGAGGCAGACCATGTCTACCAAAGTCACCATTCAGGATATTGCCAACGAGCTTCAGCTTTCCCGCAATACGGTTTCCAAGGCTATCAATAACACCGGCGTTCTGGCCGATGCCACACGGGAGAAGATCCTGCGCAAGGCTGCCGAAATGGGATACAAGCAATTTTCCTACCTTCCGGTATTTGATGGGAACAGCAACGCCGGGGATGCTTCCATTCTCCCCGTCGATAAGCGGGAAATTGCCATACTGACAACCCGTTTTTTGAATAACTCCCACTTTGCCGCAATGATGTTGGATCGCTTTCAATCAGAGCTTCAGCATCTTCACGCCTGTATGACGATCCACCGCATTTCGCCCGCTGAGCTGGCTGCAAAGGAGCTGCCGTCTTCCTTAAACACAGAGCACACGGCAGGCATCATCTGCTTTGAAGTATTTGACTATGATTACGCCCAGATGCTTTGTACGCTGGGCATTCCGCTTCTTTTCGTGGACACACCCGTGATGGAAATGCGCCCTCCGCTGCAGGCTGATCGGCTGTATATGGAAAACCGTATCGAGATTCAGAACATGATGGCGCAGATGGCACAGCGCGGACGAAAACGTATCGCCTTTGCCGGGGATAAAGAACACTGTCAGTCTTTTCTTGAGCGTTACCTGGCTTACAAAGATGCAGCCGAGCATTTTGGTATGGCAACCGACTGGCCGACCTGCGCAACGCAAAAAGCACAGCCAAACTATTCGGAGTATCTGTATCAGTCGCTGCGCGGTTGCCCGACCATGCCGGACGCCTTTATCTGCGCCAATGATTTTATAGCAATGGATCTTATCAACGCCTTGCATCGTCTTGGCTATTCCGTTCCGGATGACATCTGGATTTGCGGATTTGATGACAGCCAAGAGGCATCGTATTTTTCACCTCGGCTGACATCCATTCATATTCACGGGCAAATCATGGGGTATGCCGCCGCCAATCTGCTTATGACCCGTATTGAGGAGCCCTCGCTGAATTATCGGACTGTTTATACGGAAACGAATCTGATCCTGCGTGAATCCACAGGAGATTGAGAGGTACAGTATGCGTGACCTGTGGGACAAGCCGTGGTTTTCTGTGCTGACAAAGCTGACATACAGCGCCTATCTGAACATTTTATGGCTTATATGCAGCCTGCCGATTTTTACGATTGGCGCCTCCACTACGGCGCTGTTTTACTGCACATTGAAAATGGCGGAGGATCGTGATGAGGGGCTTACCCGTATGTTCTTCCGTGCGTTTCGCAGCAATTTCAAGGCTGCCACAAAGCTGTGGCTTATCCTGCTGGCACTTGGCTGCTTTTTGGGCGTCGATGGCTTCGTGTTGAGCCGCCTTTGGAACACCAGTGCATTCTGGACGATTTTGACAGCGCTGGTGATCGGTGCTGCCGTGCTGTACGCCATTGTACTGCTCTACGCCTTTCCCCTGCTGGCACGTTTTGAAAACACGACGCTTGGCATTTTAAGGACCTCCTTTGCCGTCGGAGTTCGCTATTTGTTCTGCACCCTGCTGATGGCGTTCATCTACGCTGTCATGGGGTGGATCACAGTTTGCGTATTCGCGCCCGCCTTTCTTTTGGGAATGGGCTTGTGTGCCATGCTATGTTCTTTCCTCTTGGTAAAAATCATTCATCTTATCGGCGGAGATCCCGATGCGGCAGATGAGGAATCGCACGATGAAGAGCGCTGATCTTGCCACCCTGCGCGCTCTGCATGGGCGCAAAAGATGGGAGCACATTTGGGCATACTACAAACTCCCCATCATAGGAATTTTAATCGTTTTGTACATTTTCGGATATGCCGCTTATCGGCATTTCACCAAAAAAGAAGCTGTACTGTACGTTAGCCTTGTGAACATTTCAGCCGGTTCTGATTTGACCGGGCAGCTTACTGACGGCTTTGCCCAAGATGCGCATCTGACAAAAAAGCAGCAGGTCAATCTGCTGACCGGGCTGATTATAAATGAAACTGCCAATGCAGATGAACAATATGTCTATGCCTCGGAGCTGAAGCTGCTGGCTGCTGTCAGCGCACAGCAATTAGATGTTATTCTAATGGACACCGCTGCGCGAGATCAACTGCAAGACGAAGAGTATTTTCTTGACCTCCGTACACTGGATGCAGATTTCAGCAGCTTGGATGAATTGTCTGCCGATGGCGTAACGCTGGATATTTCCGACACGCCCCTCATAGCACAAGCCGGTTTCGAGGAATCCGTTTACCTCGGTGTCATTGCAAATGCACCGCACCCGGAGCGCGCAGCTGCCTATATTCGTTATCTTTTGAAGTAGTAAGGCTGCTTCTTTTTGTTCGATACATTCAGCAAGGAGAGATACACATGGATATTGTAACGATTGGTGAAGTTTTGATCGACCTGACCCAGACCGGCAGGGATGAACGCGGCATTCCGCAGTTTGCGGCAAACCCCGGCGGCGCCCCCGCCAATTTGGCGGTTGCCGCCGCCAAGTTGGGCGCACAGACTACCTTTATCGGCAAGGTGGGCGAGGATGCCTTTGGCCGCTATCTGACCGAGGTTTTGCAGGAAAACAAGGTAGACACCCGCTATATAGTCACCGATGCCGACCACCCCACCACCATGGCCGTTGTTTCGGTGGATGCTGCCGGTGAGCGGGATTTCAGCTTCTACCGCAGTGCCAACGCTGATGTGATGCTGCGCAAAGAGGATATTCCGGAGGAAGCCCTGAAAGCCGCCAAAATCGTGCATTTCGGCTCGGTCAGCCTGACCGCCGACCCCGCCCGCACCGCTACGCTGGACGCTGCCGCCCGCGCCAAAAAGCTGGGGGCAATCATCACCTACGACCCCAACTACCGCGCCAACCTTTGGCACAGCGAGGAAGAAGCGATCACACAGATGAAAGCTCCCCTGCCGCTGGTGGATATCCTGAAGGTTTCTGACGAGGAGCTGCCCCTGCTGACCGGCACCACCGACTGCGAAAACGGCACGGCGCAGCTGGCACAAAACGGCATTCGGCTGATTTTTGTCACCTTGGGTGCAAACGGTGTGTTCTACCGCTTTGGAGAGAAAACTGGTCATGTAGCCGGTGTTCCCTGCAAGGTGGGCGACACCAACGGTGCAGGCGACACCTTCTTTGGGGCAGCGCTGTCCAAGCTGTGCAAGGAGGATTTGAACACCCTGACGGCGGACAAACTGGAAAGTATTCTGGCTTTTGCCAACAAGGCGGCCAGCATCACCACCAGCCGCCGCGGTGCCATCCCCGCCATGCCCACCCTGACAGAAGTGGAGGGCTGACTCATGGCGCAGGAATTTTCCGCACGATTTGCCCGCCATAAGGACGAGCTGGAATGGCTGTTCATGGAATTGTACAACAACCGGGAAGGGTTGGAGGTTCTGGAACGGGAGATGGCAGACGCCTACGATGCCCGCAGCGCCGAGCTGAAAGCGCTGGACAAAGCCCGCGCCGCCGACCCGAACTGGTACAAGCGGGGCAATATGTTCGGCATGACGATGTACACCGACCTGTTTGCCGGAAACTTAAAAGAACTGGCAAAGAAGCTGCCCTATTTCAAGGAGCAAAAGCTGACCTATCTGCACCTGATGCCTTTACTGCAGATGCCGCACCCGCACAACGATGGCGGCTATGCGGTGGAGGATTTCGACACCGTAGACCCGGCTCTCGGCACGAATAAAGACCTCGAAAATCTGACCCGCGAACTGCGCAAGGCCGGCATCAGCCTGTGTCTGGATTTTGTTATGAACCACACCGCCAGCACCCATCGCTGGGCCATGGCGGCCAAGGCGGGCGACCCGTGGTTTCAAGCCTACTACCACCTGTTTGATGACCGCACCATCCCGGACCAGTACGAGCAGACCGTGCCGCAGGTATTTCCCAACACCGCGCCCGGCAACTTTACCTGGTGCGAGGAGATGCACAAGTGGGTGCTGACCACCTTCCACGACTACCAGTGGGATCTGAACTACGCAAACCCGGCGGTGTTCGTGGACATGACCAAAAGTATTCTGCATCTGGCAAATCTGGGTGTGGAGGTGTTCCGCATTGACGCTGTGCCTTACATTTGGAAACAGCTTGGCACGACCTGCCGCAATTTACCGCAGGTACATACCATCGTGCGGATGCTGCGCATGGTGCTGGAATGTGTCTGCCCCGCGGTCATCCTCAAGGGCGAAGTGGTCATGGCGCCCAAGGAACTGGCGGCGTACTTTGGCACACCCGAAAAGCCGGAATGCCACATGCTTTACAATGTGTCCACCATGGTCAACCTGTGGGCTGCCTTGGCAAGCCGTGACACCCGCCTGCTGAAGGCACAGCTGGACGCCCTGCACGCCCTGCCGGGCAACTGCTGGTTTGTAAACTATCTTCGCTGCCACGATGATATCGGCTGGGGTCTGGATGAAGCGGCAGAGAAACGTTTTGATATTGATCCCCAAAAGCACAAGGAGTATCTCTACCATTTTTATGCGGGCGATTTCCCCGGAAGCTGGGCAAAGGGCGAGCTGTACAACTACGACCCCGCCACCGGCGATGCCCGCAGCTGCGGCACCACCGCCAGCCTGTGCGGAGTGGAGCAGGCACTGGAATCGGGCGATGCGATCGCGCTGGACTACGCGGTCCGCCGCGACCTGCTGCTGCATAGCGTCATGGCATTTTTGCAGGGATTTCCGATGCTGAACTCCGGCGACGAGATTGCCCAGCTCAACGGCTGGGATTATAAGTCCGACCCCAATCGGGCAGACGACAGCCGCAACCTGCACCGCAGTGCGTTTAACTGGAAAAACGCAAAGCAGCGCACCCAAAAGGGTACGCTGCCGAACAAGCTGTGGCAGGGCATGGAAGAGCTGCGCAAAATGCGGGCAGACGAGTGCTTTGCCCCGGACGCATGGGTAACCACCTGGGACACCCACAACCCAGGCGTCCTGGCACTGGTACGCAAGCACGGCGAGGAGACGCTGGTGGGGCTGTTCAACTTTACCGAGTACCCGGCAGGGGCCGGTCTTGACGCTTTGGGCGGCAGCTACCGTTCCGCAGACGGTCAGCCCGTCTGGTTGGCGGATGTAGAACTGGAACCGTATCAGGCACTGCTCGTGAAAAATGTATAAGCCTTGAGGCAGACATATATCCCCGTTCGGCTGCATCCATGCAGGTGGTTATGAAATGATTGTCAGGCATTTTACGTTTATGCCTTCAGAATTGGTCTAATTAGAAGTTTTCTTCCTTTCCGTGTTGTATCGTTATTCTGTGTAACCCATTTGCATGCACTTTCCGGCGAGAAAAAAGAGCCTGGAGAACCTTACCGATTTGGTAAGGCCCTCCGGGCTCTTTTTACTCCAGTCAGTATCCGTCGGTCAATAGTAAGCGCAAATTGCTTACGAGACGTGCACAATTCACAGCGGCAATCCGCCTATGACGGATTCCATCAGCAGGGCTTGCTCATCATCCAAACCTGCAATCAGTTATCTGCGGCGCTCGTAAAGTGATATTCTCTCCCTCACTTCCCGCTTTCAGGGAAGATGATTTTGTTGACAAAGAAGAAAATGACCATAGACACGCCGCCGTTCAAAACCGTCGTGCCGATGTTATAAATAAAGTCCGGCACAAGCAGACCGGCCACGGCCACCCACACGCAGTTGATGGAGTTGACGATGCAGGTGATGACGCAGAACGCCAGCACATACCACGCGATTTGCTTGCCTAAATTGCCCTTGCTGCGGAACACGAAATTGCGCTGGATCGGGAAGTTGATGCACTCGCCGATGATCATAGCGATCATGTAAGCGCAGAAGTAGGGCAGACCGCCGTGGGCGGCATCGTAGCCGAGGATGTTCCACTTGAAGGTTTCCCCAAACAGGGTCACATCCACGCCGGGCCAGCCGAAATCCACCACCGGCAGACTGCTGAACGCAGCGGGCAAAAATTGCAGCAGCAGATACTTGAACACGGTAATCAGATTCGACACGATGACGAACAGACCGCCCTCGCGCACCCACTTGGCTGCGGCGGGGTGTTTAGCCGCAAAATTATTCCAAAACTGCATAATGCAACCTCCATCAAGCGCCGCGCAGACGCTTTTCCATCTGCGCATTCAGCACCACATTCTTAATCGCTTCATAAATCACCCGCACAAGACCCAGGATCCAGAAGCCCTGCAATTCCATGACAATGCCGTCCACCATGCCCATGCTGATGGCGCCGTTCGTCATCTTTGCCAAGGCGCGAAGGGGCATATTGTACTGGAACAAGATGTTCAGGTCCGGCTTGCCGCGTTTATAGCTGACATCCAGCAGGATCGTCAGCACAAGCCAGACAAGCCAGCCCAGCGGGCTGCGTGCGTGGTTCAGTTCGCCCAAGGTCAGATTGCGGTCAATTTTGGTTTTTCCGTTCGGGATGGGATGCCCCAACAGCTTTTCAAAGTCCGCATCGGAAACGTGCAGCACATCGCCCTTATAATAGCAATCCAAGTCCCTATCCTCATACGGATGCACGGTAACCGTTCCATGCACGGAGATTTTCTCGCACAGCCGGATGTCCTCCACGCTTGCGCCGACAAGCAGCTCATACTCGCCGCCCTCGATTTCCCAGCGGTTAGCCTTGACATTCCAGAAACGGAACGCCTTATCGTCCAGCGTAATGGTGATGCGCTGTTTCTCACCGGGGGCAAGCGTTACGCGGGCAAAGCCTTTCAGTTCCTTTGCAGGGCGGAAAAGCTCACCATTCTTTTTAGCAATATACAGCTGCACAATTTCCGTTCCTGCCACACTGCCGGTGTTCGTTACGGTAAGGCTGACCCCCTGTTCATCGGCGACCATATCGCTGTACGCAAACGTCGTGTAGCTCATGCCATAGCCAAACGGGAAGCGCACAGCTTTTTCCGCCGTGGTAAAGTAGCGGTAGCCGATGTACAGCCCCTCGCGGTACTCCACGGTCTTGCGGCGGGTGGCAAAGTCGGCGGCGCTGGGTACGTCGGCGTAGGTCAACGGCCATGTTTCTGCCAACTTGCCGCAGGGGTTGACCTTGCCGGTCAGTGCATCCGCAACGGCGCCCGCCCCCGCCTGACCGCCTAAGGCGGCGTACAACAGGGCATGGCAGTTGTCCAGCCACGGCGTTTCGACTACGCTGCCGCTGTACAATACCACGACAATTTTCGGGTTGACAGCCGCCACAGCCTGCAGCAGATCCACCTGATTTTGCGCAAGGCGCAGATTGCTGCGGTCAAGACCCTCACTCTCGGCGATTTCATCCAGACCCATGCACAAAATAACTGTATCCGCCTGTGTCGCCAGTTCGCAGGCGGATTTCTGCAAAGCAGCATCCGGCTTACCGTGGCGGTCAAAGCCCTGCTGATACCCGATGACGTTCAACTCGGAGTCGATCAGCTTATCCAGCAGCACATCCACCTGTGTCGAGTTCACCATGCTAGAGCCTGCGCCCTGATAGCGCGGATTTTTGGCAAAGTCGCCGATGACAGCCACCTTGCTACCCGCCGCCAACGGCAGCAAAGAGCCCTCGTTTTTCAGCAGCACAAGGCTTTCCGCGGCGGCGCGGCGGGCAAGCGCATGATGGGCTGCCGCATCAAACTCACGTGGGGCAGCGTCCAGCGCAGCCTTGGTATCAAACACCAGCGGCAGCAGCTCTGACAAGCGGGCGTCGATGTCGGATTCAGAGATTTTCCCGCTTTCCACCGCCGCCAGCAGTTCGCGCACGCTGTCCCCGCCGGGCGCGGGCATTTCCAGCGTGGAGCCGTTTTTCACACCCAGCGCGTGGTCGTTGCTTCCGCCCCAGTCGGTGATGACCGCGCCGTCAAAGCCCCACTCACCGCGCAAAATCTCCATGAGCAGGTGCTTATTCTCGTTGGCATACGTACCGTTCACAAGATTGTAGGACGACATAATGCTGCGGGGATGCCCTTCTTTGACGGCAATTTCAAACCCGGTCAGGTAAATTTCCCGCAGGGTGCGCTCGTCCACGATGGAATCCGAAGCCATACGCCGCGTTTCCTGACTGTTGACGGCAAAGTGCTTCGGGCAGGCGGCTACGCCCTTGGACTGGATGCCGCGAATATATCCCGCCGCCAGCTTGCCCGCGAGATACGGATCCTCGGAGAAATACTCAAAGCTGCGCCCGCACAGCGGGTTGCGCTTCATGTTAAGCCCCGGTCCCAACACCACCGACACTTCCTGCGCAGCGGCTTCCTCGCCCAAGGCTGCGCCGATTTCCTCGCCCAGCGCGGCATCCCAGCTGTTTGCAACAGCCGACGCCGTGGGGAAGCAGGTGGCGGGCACACTGGGGTTCAGCCCCAAGTGGTCGCTCTCCCCCGCCTGCTTGCGCAAGCCGTGGGGACCGTCCGACAGCCAGATCTGCGGGATGCCGTGTTCGGGCATACCCCGCGTTTTGAAGGTTTCCGCGCCGGAAAGCAGCGCGCATTTTTCTTCCAAGGTCAATTTTTTCAGCAAAAGTTCTGTATTTTGCATATAGCTTTCCCTTCTCATAAGAAAAGCCGCATCCAACGCCTGCAAGCAGACATCAGACGCGGCTTTCATTCAGCAAGTACCGTTAGGGCAATACCGCATAATTCTAAGTGCCGATACGGCGAGCGAGGTGCGGCAGCTGCTAAGC
>OIEF01000406.1_pt1 | contig 18668 bp, 19 predicted proteins | sample 1581721 | NCBI WGS metagenome assembly OIEF01 (sample SAMN01760908, study PRJEB22395) | human gut metagenome
TTTATCTATTGATTCTAAGTATAAAGCATAAATATCTTCAAATTTCTTTGCAATTGCTTCTTGCTTTTCTTGGTTTTCAATGTTTTCGCTTGCTTTATATGCTTCATAAGCTTTTAGAGCATTGTTTCTTTTTATTGAAATTAACATTCCATTGATTCCAATTTTTGTTGGAGTTAATATTTTAGTAATTGTGTTACTAATTTTTGAAAAAAATGTTTTTTCTTGGTATATTCTCAAACTTCTTTCTTCCATGGCATCTGTTCCTTTCAAAATACTATTTTTTCTTTTGTCCCAATACTTTCGAGTACTTCGTAAATAACTTCAACTTCAATATTTGCTCCTATTTGTTCTGCATTTATTTTTTTATTTGTTACTTGTTTTCCTTCTATTTGCTCTTTTAGGCTCTCGTCAGCTTGTGCTATTCCAAGCTCTTTTGCTTCTTCTATACTATATGTAATTTCTTGTTCTTCATACTCTTGGTATGTTTTTTGGTGTATTTCTATTGGCAAATAAAAATCTGAAAATAGTTTTAGTTTTTTACTCGTCTCTATTGTATCATAATTTTGAAATTTTGGAACCCCTTTTGGCAAATTTATTTCAAAATTATTTATCTTTACGGAATATTTATTTTCCTCCTTGTCTGTTTTTATTTTTTTAGTCTGTTTTAAAGGCACACTTATTTTTTGAGAATACCATACTTTTGCTTGAACTTCGCCATTTGCATGCACATAGCGTATTCCTGTAAACTGACCTTCAAGCCACCCTTGTATTAGCACAGTTCCTTTTGTAACTATGTCTCCTTCTTTTACTACGGCTGTGCCATTTTGAGCATTTATTTTTACTATCATCGCATCTTTTGTTGCAACAATATTACAATACTCTTCTTCTTTGATTATATCAGGTTTCAAATCTGCTTCTACTATTTTTACAATTGCATTTGTTCCTTTTATCTCTATTCCTATCCATGCTAAATCACTTCTTTTTAATCGTATTTTATCAATTATATTTTTGGTGTTTAAATTTGTTTTAGATGTTCCAACTTTAAAATTATCATCTGCTAAGTCTTTAATAATTTCTTCTGCCGAAATTTTATTATTCCCTATTACTTCAATATTCCATACGAAGTTTGATAATGCAATAACTGCAATTATTAAAAGTATAAAAAATATAGCAAAGATTTTTCTTTTTTTATATTTATGTAAGATAAATGGTATTCCTCTTTTCTTTTGTATTTTTACTCTACATTTAGTTTTTTTAGCTATTTCTTTTATTTTTTTAAAATCCCTGATTCCAATATTTACTCTTATAATTGTGGAGTGTTTTCTTTTCATATTCCACAAAAATATTTTTTTACTATTACAAATATTTATAAAACGTTCTATAAAATATCCTTCTACTTCAATATTTACATATCCTAAAATGTAAGCTAATAGTATTTTAAAATACAAACTTTTCCCTCCTATTCTTCATCTGTAATTGTTTCAAAATCAATGCTTTCTATTTTTCCAGTAACTAATAAATCGTCTGTTGTCATTTCTTCTAAATACAAATCATATCCATTTATGTTTAAAATTCCAATATGTGTACTAATCCTAATATAGAAGTCTTGATACTCTAATATTCCTTTATAATTTTCAATCAACATTTGTTTAAAACCTATTACTGTTATTTTCGGTAAATTAGTTGATATTTCTTGAGGGATTTCTAATAAACGATTTATTCTACTTTGTATACTTTTATTTCGCTTAGAAGCTTTTCGCAAACTCTCTCCTCCCTTTACCTCTGAAAATTATCTAAAGACCTAAACTCATACCCCATCTTCTTAATCTTCTTAATACAATAATCTAGAATATTACTATTATCTTTTGAAGTTGCATGTAGTAATATAACTGCTCCGAGGATGTATGTTATTTAAAATCATCTTTTTTCCATAATCCTCTCTGCCTTGTTTATTTTTGTCCCAATCATCATAGGCAAAACTCCACATAACAGTTTTATAGCCTAATGTATTGGTATATGCTACAGTTCTTTCACTGTATTCTCCTTTTGGTGGACGAATGTATTTCATTTCATAATTAAATTTTTGGTAAACTGCTGTATGCAAATCCATTACTTCTTTTTGTATTTGTTCATTTGTTAAATCTGGCATACTTTTATGATTCACTGTATGATTTCCAATAGTATGGCCTTCATCTATCATCTGCTTTACTAAATCTGATGCAGTGTTTAGATAATGGGCTGTTATAAAAAATGTAGCCGGAACTTGATTTTCCTTTAATACTGCTAATATTTTAGGAGTATAACCAGCTTCATATCCATTGTCAAAAGTAAGATATACATATTTTGAGTATTTATTTCCCATTGCAATTCCTTCATATGTATCTATTATTTTTTTATTTATACTTCCTAAATCTGGTTGTTCATTATTGTTAGATCTTTTTATTCCCCAACCAATTCTTTTTTCACTAATTGAACTTGCACTTGTTTCTGTTGTATTGTTTGAATTAATTACAGAAATTGAAAAAATAAATACTAATAAAATTGATGATATAACTATAAGAAAATTTGAATTTTTCTTCATTTTATCCCTCTTTCCTTTTAATAACAACGCTTTCATTTTTTTCGACATTTTATAGTTTTTTATAAAATTCTTCTTGACAATATTATTTATTTGCATTATATTTATATAGGCAATTGGAAAAAAATGGGTAATTTTATATTGTTTTGTCGAATTACCATTGCGCGTTTTTGTTGTGTTAATTTATATTTATTATATTATACGGAGGAAAAATATATGTTAGATTTTGTATTATGTGATGATAATTTTAACGCTTTAACAAGATTAGAAAAGATGCTAGAGTCTTTATTTATCGAGTGTAAAATTAACGCGCGTATTGCATTAAGTACAACAAATCCTGAAGAATTAATTGAATATGTAAAAGTTAACAAGGTTAATGTTGTATTTTTGGATATTGATTTAAAATCTAACATTACTGGACTAGATTTAGCTGATATTATCCGTAAAAAGGATAGAAACATTTATATTATCTTTACGACTGGTCATTTAGAATATGGTTTAATGGCATATAAGTATAAAACTTTTGATTATATACCCAAACCAATAACTGTAGAGAGATTAAAAGATACTATAACTAGGTTAGTTGAAGATTATTCGGGTTCTGAACCCAAGTTTGTAAGACTTGATAATAACAGAACTATTATCAGGCAAGATAGCATTTTGTATATTCAAAAAGAGGGGATGAAAACTATCTTCTACACCGATACTAGGGAATACGAAACTTATAGTTCCTTTAAGGTTATAATGTCACAATTGCCTGAAAGTTTTATACAATGCCATAAATCATATATTGTAAATACCAAAAAAATAACTAGTGTAGATTTTTCTAACAATGTTATTTTCCTAAATGATAATGAGGACTATAAATGTTATATTGGTCCTAAATATAAAAATAAAATTATGGAGGTTTTTAATTATGCAAATTTTTCAAACAATTTGGACAGCAATGACGACACCGAATGATATCGCTTTAAGTATTGTAGGATTTTTATCTTGCTTTCCTGAAGCTATTGTAACTATGTTATTATTTACAACAATTTTAAATATAACTGCTACCAGAAAATCAAAAATTATATATGTATTTTCTATTTGTATTATAGCAATTTTGTCTAGAATTATTATTCCTGATCCTTATGGAATATTTCTTAATATTCTAGTTGTTATATGTTGCATAAAATTCATATTTAAAGTCAGTTGGTTAAAATCTTTATTGTCAGAATTTATTGCTATTTGTAGTAGTTCTTTAATGGAATTATTTTTCTTTAAATTCTATTCAGAAGTATTTAACTTGCAATACAATATACTTATGAATATACCTATTTACAGATTTCTATCTACACTATTGATATATATAGTAACTTATATTATTTATAGAGTGATAAAATATTTTAGATTTCATATTAACTTAGATAATATGACAAAAAAGAATAAAGTTCTATTTATTATAAATACTTTACTTGGAATATTAGCAATTGGTACACAATTTTATTTAATTGTATTTTATAGTGATAAAATGCCAATTTATATTACTATAACAAGTATTCTAAGTTTATTGGCATATTTTGTTATTAGTTTTTATAGTTTGTTAAGTACAAATAAGTTAGATACTACGACTAGAGATTTAGAAGAAGCACAATTATATAATAAAACTTTAACTATTTTGCATGATAGTATAAGAGGCTTTAAACATGATTTTCATAATATTGTTCAAAGCATTGGTGGATATGCTGATAGAGGTGATTTAGAAGGATTACGTGTTTACTATAGACAACTTTTACAAGATTGTGGACGTACTAATAACTTAACTGCATTAAGCCCAGAAGTTATTAATAATCCTGCTATATACAATGTTCTGGCCAATAAATATCATAAAGCTGATGAAATTGGTGTTCAAATAAATTTAGGTATTTTTATAGATTTAAATGAAATTGAAAAACATATGAAAATTTATGAATTTACTAGAATATTAGGTATACTTTTAGATAATGCTATTGAAGCTGCTTCTGAATGTGAAAATAAAATAATTCATGTAAGTTTTAGAAAAGAACAAAATCGCAGAAGATTACTCGTAATAATTGATAATACATATAAAAATAAAGATATAAATGTAGATAAAATTTATGAAAAAGATTTTTCAACTAAATCTAAAAATACTAATAGTGGACTTGGTTTATGGGAAGTTAGACAAATATTAAAGAAAAATAATAATTTGAATTTATATACTACTAAGAGTGAAGAATTTTTCTCACAACAATTTGAGATATATTATTAAAAAGTAAATAAAAAGAGAGGTATCTTGATTTAAGATACCTCTTTATAATTGTTTTGTCGTTTTAAGGAAATATTTATATTTATTTATATTATAATTAATTTTTTTTGATTAATGATGCAGGCATTGTTGGTTGATGTAATACTCCAAAAATCCAACATGCTGTGTTTGTAGATTTTGCGTATTTTTCTGCTACTTTAGCTAATAATTTTAACATTTTTATTCCTCCTTATATTTTTATTTATATATCATAAACATTGCCGGCCAATGTATTATAATCTTAAATTGTTTCCTCTGTATATACTTCGTAGCCATGTTTGTTATTTGTTAACTTATATGAAATTGGTAATACTGTTAGATTTTGCAAAAATATTGCATAAATTATCATGTATGAAAATTGTTTGTATGGGTTAAATATTATTATTGATAATAAAATTACTAATGCTATATATGACTTAATCTTTTTAGATTTTATTTCTTTTTTACTTAAAATTGGTATATTTTCTGTATCTGCTGGAGCATATCTAGCAATTATGATAATACTAGATATTGTTATCAATCCTGCTAATATATAAAGAATATTTTTATCTGATATTAAAATGTATTTTGATAATATAATTGGTAATAAATATAAAATAGATGTTGTAATCATACAACCTAAATGTGTTTTCAAATGAATGCCACCTGTAAAACTTCTATAAGGTGCTATTAAGAAAAATAATAATAAAGTTTGCCATCCCATACTTAATAAAAATCCTATAATGAATAATATTAAAATTTTAGGTAATTCTCCAAAAATTAATCTTACACCAAAGTTAATAATTAATTCTCTTTCCTCATCTATGTCTGTAACCTTTGATTTAATTTTTTCAGTTATCAAATCACAAAATTTATCAATCATTTTCTTACCTCGTTCTTCGTTATCTGTATTTTATAATTTTAAAACGCAAAAATAAAAAAACTTTATAAAGATATAAAAATTGTGTGCAAAATTTGTCGTTTTTTGTTTTAATCACAATTTTTGTATTTTCATAAAGTTTAGTTTAATTTTACAAATATATAATGTTTCATAATTGAATATCTTTTAGTATTGCCCAACTTCCAAGCATTTGAGGTACGTCTTTAAATTCCATTAGTTCATTTGTAATAGGATGATATATTTTTAATTCATATGCCCAAAGTGCAATTTGCTTTCCATGACCTCTTCCACCATATTTTTGATCTCCATATATGCTGTGATTTCTGCTAGATAATTGAACTCTAATTTGGTGATGCCTACCTGTATGTAGGTTTATCCTTAAAACTGATAAGTTTAATTCTTTATCATATTTTAAAACTTCATAATCTAATATTGCTAATTTGCTATTCTTCGTTCCTTCTTTCACAACTTTGCTCATATTAGCTTTTTCGTTTTTTAATAAGTAGTCTTGTAAGGTTCCTTTTTGCTCTTCCATTTTTCCATTTACTATTACTAAATATGTTTTTTGAAATTGTTTTTCTCTTACTTGATTGCTTAGTCTTCCTGCCGATTTTGAAGTTTTAGCAAATACCATTACTCCACCAACAGGTCTATCTAGTCTATGCACTAAACCTAAATAGACATTTCCTGGTTTATTATACTTTTCTTTTAAATAGGCTTTTATTATTGTAAGCATATCTATATCTCCAGTTTTATCTGCTTGTGATGGTATGTTTACTGGCTTTTCTACTACTATTATATGGTTATCTTCAAATATTACTTTTAAATTTTGCATTTAACTCTCCCATCTTCCATAAATACCACATGGTAAAACCATTTTTGAGTTAGTCATAGGAAGACCTATTTCTCCATTTGATACTTTTCCTTTATATTTTTTTGATATTGTAAGTTCCAAAATATTTTGCAAAACTGTGCTTGATATTCCTGTTGTATATGAATTGATTAAGAAAAATAATGGCTTGTCTGATAACACTTGTGTACATAAATTTACAAGTTCTGGTAAGTTTTCTTCAAATTTCCAAACTTCTCCGTTTGCACCTCTACCATAAGATGGTGGATCCATGATTATTGCATCATATTTATTACCTCTACGAATTTCTCTATTTACAAATTTAATAACATCATCAACTATATATCTAACTGGTCTGTCTTGTAATCCTGAAGCTTGTATATTTTCTTTTGCCCATGCTACCATTCCTTTTGAGCTATCTACATGACAAACTTGAGCACCAGCATAGCTACATGCTACTGTTGCTCCTCCTGTATATGCAAATAGATTTAATACTTTTATTTCTCTATTTGCTTTTTGAATTTTTTCTATCATCCAGTCCCAATTAACTGCCTGCTCTGGAAATAAGCCAGTGTGTTTAAATCCCATTGGCTTTATATTAAAGGTTAAATTCTTGTATTTAACTTGCCATGCATCCGGCATTTTTTTATTGTATTCCCAGTTTCCACCACCTGTTGAGCTTCTGTGGTATTTAGCATTAACATTTTTCCACTTTTCTGGAAAACTTTTTTGTGTCCATATTATTTGTGGGTCTGGTCTTACTAAAATAACATTTTTCCATCGCTCTAGTTTTTCACCATTTGCCATGTCTAATATTTCGTAATCTTGCCAATCTTTTGCTACATTCATTTCTAAATATCCTTCCTCTTCTCCATATATAATATTACACAGTTCTATTTAAAATATGCATAAAATTTGTAACCAACATCACATCCATAACTACAAATGTTAAAAATATTGCCAATGTAGTTACTACTAATTTATGTTTTTTTATTTTTTGTATCAATTTGCTTGTCCATTTTGGTGCCTTCAAACGTAAAGTATTGCTACTTTCATCATAACGTATATTTAAAATTAAATCTTTTGTGTACTCCATAAAATAAAATCCTCCTAATATATTTTCTAATAATATATATTCGCATATTCGGATTTTATGATAAAAATCGTAACACAAATTATTACATTATTCGCTTAATTTCTGCTTTATACTTTTAGCTAGCTTTTCTGTAATTCCTGATACCTCTGTCAATTCTTCTATACTAGCATTCTGTATGTTGTTTACAGTTTTAAATTTCTTTAATAAAGCTTTTTTCTTTGCTTCTCCTATTCCGTCTATTTCGTCTAAAACTGAATGTATTGTTTGTTTATCTCTTAATTGTCTATGATAATTTATTGCAGTATCATGTATGTTATCTTGAAAATTTGTAATTACTTTCATTAAATTTTCAGATAGTTCAAATTCATTTTTGTTCTCGTCTATAAGTGCCCTAGTACTATGTTTATCGTCTTTTACCATTCCATATACAGGTATAGATAAGCCTAGCTCTTTAATAGCTTGTTTAGTTGCCCTTATTTGCGTAATTCCACCATCTGCAAATATTACATCTGGGAAGTCACCAAATGCTCCATTTGGGTTATCTATTGAATGAAGTAACCTTCTTTTTACTACCTCTTGCATACATTTAGGGTCATCTTGACTAATTACTGTTTTTATTTTAAATTTTCTTGATAAGTTCTTTTTTAGCTCTCCATCTTTTAATACACACATTGAAGCAACCATAAATTGTCCTGATAAATTTGATATATCATATCCCTCAATTTTTCTAGGTATTTTATCTAATTTTAGCACTTCTTTTAACTCATTTACAACACTATATTTTTCCTTTTCTTTATTCATTATAGTAATTTTAGCATTGTTTTCTGCCATTTCAACCAGTCTTAGTTTTTCGCCCTTTTGAGGTACTTTTATTTCTACCTTATGACTTGAATTTTCTGAAAGTAATTGCTCTAATATTTCTTTATCTTCAATTGCTTCTTTTATCATAATTTTATTTGGTAAAAATACATCATTTATATAATATTGTTTAATAAAACTTGATAAGATTTCTGCATCTGATTCATCTTGCAATCCTTCAAAAAAGTAGTGATGTCTTTCTATCATTTTACTATTACGAATTAAAAATATTTCAACACATACTTGAGTTTGTCCTTTAGCTATACCTATTACATCAATATTGTGTTCTGATATATTAGAAACCTTTTGTCTTTCTTCTGTAATTCTTTGAATAGCATATTTTTTGTCTCTTAATTCTGCTGCTCTTTCAAATTCTAATTTGTCTGCCGCTTCTTTAATATCTTTATCAAGCTCTTTCATTATTTGGTTTGTATTACCTTCTAATAGGCTAATAATTTGATTTATTTCTTTTCTATAATCTTCTTTTGAAATTTTACCAATACAAGGTCCAGAGCATTTTTTAATATGATAATTTAAACATGCTCTACCTTTATATTTAAATGTTTTACATTGTCTAATTTTATATTTTGAATTTATAAAATCTAGCATTGCTTTTGCACTGCCACTATTTGCATATGGTCCAAAATATCTTGCACCATCATTTAGTATTCTTCTAGTTAAGTATATGTTTGGGAATTCTAACTTTGTGTTTATTTTAATATATGGGTATGTTTTGTCATCTTTTAATAAAACATTGAATTTTGGCATATTTTTTTTTATTAAGTTACACTCTAAAATAAGTGCCTCTGATTCATTATCTGTAACAATATATTCAAAGTGGTCTATTAAAGACACCATATTTTCAATTCTTTTTGTTTTATTGTTTTTTCTAAAATATTGCCTTACCCTATTTTTTAGAGAAATTGCTTTACCAACATATATAATCTTATCATCTTTGTCATGCATAATATATACGCCTGGTTTGCTAGGCAACTTTTTTAGTTCTTCTTCTATATTAAACACCTTTAGTTTTCCCCCTTAGCATAATATATATTGTAGCATATTTTGCTGCATTTTACAAGGTAAACTTAGGCTTGTGTACATATAAGAAAATAAAATTTGACACATTTTGCATTTTATAGTAATATATTAGCACTAGGAATACAAATTAAAAAAATATCCTTTAGGAGGGTTGTATATATTTAGCGCCAGGACAGTGTTTATACACTGTTGACGAGGTTAGAGTTTATCGAAAGATTCGGCGGATGGCTCTATGGCATGCGTTACTGCCATTACATATTAACCAAAAAATTATAGTGATATAATATAACAAATTTAATATGAGTACGCTTTAATTTGTATGCCTTACTTTAAATTTTAAGGAGGTATATTTTTTATGTGTGGCATTATAGGTTATATAGGAGACAAAAAGGCCACTCCAGTTTTAATAAATGGTTTATTATGTTTAGAATACAGAGGTTATGACTCTGCTGGTATTGCTGTTATCGAAGACGGCAAAATTACTGTAATGAAAGATAAAGGAAGAGTTGCAAATTTAGAAGCAATTGATGGTATAAAAGATTTAAAATCTACTATTGGTATTGCACATACAAGATGGGCAACTCATGGAAAACCTGCAAAAGAAAATTCTCATCCTCATATGGATAATAGCGGTGAATTTGCAGTTGTGCACAATGGTATTATTGAAAATTACCATGAATTAAAAGAATTTTTAGCTTCTAAAGGATATTACTTTTTATCACAAACAGACACAGAAATAATTCCTAATTTGATTCATTACTATTACACAAATGGAATAAATGATGATGACAAATTCTTAAGAGCCGTAAAATCTGCAGTCGATGATTTAAAAGGAAGTTATGCACTAGAAATTATTTCTAACTTACATCCTGATAGAGTTATTGTAGTTAGAAAAGATAGTCCTTTAGTTTTAGGAAAAGGAAATAGTGAAAACTTTATTGCATCAGATATTCCTGCTGTTTTAAAATATACAAAGGAATTTTATTTGTTAGATGACCAAGAGTATGCAGTTGTTTATAAAGACCATATAGATTTTTATGATAATAGCTTAACTTCTCATAGCAAAGCTATTAAGAATATTGAATGGGATGCTACTGCAGCAGAGAAAAATGGCTATGAAGATTATATGTTAAAAGAAATATTTGAACAACCAACTGCAATTCGTGAGACCATTGGTTCTAGATTTAAACTTGGAGAAAAATGCAGTTTTGATGACATAGACATTTCAAAAGAATATTTAGAGAAAATAAATAAGATATATATTGTTGCTTGTGGTACAGCTATGCATGCAGGTTTAGTTGGAAAAAATGCAATTGAAAAACTTTGCAAAATTCCTACTGTAGTTGATATTGCATCTGAGTTCCGTTATCGTGACCCAATTATAGATGATAAAACACTTTGTATCTATATTAGTCAATCTGGCGAAACTGCTGATACAATTGCAGCTTTAAAACTTGCTAAGGCTAAAGGTGCTAAAACATTAGCTGTTTCAAATGTAATTGGAAGTTCAATTACTCGTGAGGCTGATTATACAATATATACTCATGCCGGTCCTGAAATTGCTGTTGCTTCTACAAAAGCGTATACTTCACAAGTTGTGTTAATGGTAATTTTAGCTATGTATTTTGCTGAAGTTTTAGGATCATATGGTGGAATTGAAAAATTAAAAGCTGATATTTTAGATTTACCTGCTAAAGTTGAAGCCATGTTAGATGAAGCAGATGCTATTAAAGAGTTCGCTAACAAAGTATATACTGAGCATGATATGTACTTTTTAGGTAGAGGTACTGATTACAATGTTGCAATGGAAGGTTCTTTGAAATTAAAAGAAATTTCATATATTCATTCTGAGGCATATGCTTCTGGCGAATTAAAACATGGACCTATTGCTTTAATTGAAAATGGTATAACTGTAATTAGTATTTTAACAGATCCTAATTTAGTTGAAAAATCTATTAGCAATATTCAAGAAGTTATAACAAGAGGTGCTAAAACTTTAGTCGTTACAAATCAAAAGTTATCAAATAGTTCATTTAATTATGTTATAAATATACCTGAAACTAATAGCCTTATCTCACCTATCCTTTCTGTTATTCCACTTCAATTGCTTTCTTACTACATTGCTAAAAATAAAGGATTAGATGTTGATAAACCAAGAAACTTAGCTAAATCAGTTACAGTTGAATAAACTAAGGTGACATGGTCAAAAAGCGCCCACCTAATTACACCCAATTATGGCTAACAAAACAAAGTCATAATTGGGTGCTTTTTGTTCTCGTCTCTATTGGCACACTTTAGATAAATAGTTTTAGTATGATTAGCAATATTGCCCCTGGAATTCCTAAAAGACCTACTAATACTGCTGTAACAACATTCAACCCTATATGAAATCCCCATGCTGAACCTATTAGATTTATTATAAATATAAGTAGTCCACCTAATACAGAGTTTACTATTAATTTAAACAATGCTTTTAATGGAACTGAAAATATTTTTCCTACAATCCATAAAACTACTATACATCCTAAAATAACTAAAGCATTAGAAAAATCCAATTTTTATCACCATTCCTTTAGTAATATGTATGATAAAAATTGGACAAATATTACTTATCCTACCTGATTTTTTTTGAAATAAATTTCTTCTATCATATTTAGAGATAGTCCCTTGTCTTTGGCTTTATTTACTAAAAAATCTACTTTACTTTTACTAGCTTTAATTTGATATACATAATAGTCCACTAAACCTTCTTCTGCCGTTTCAAAATTCTTAGTTGCTAAATTCAATTCTTTTTTTGCTTTTATTAAGCTCATTATAAGTTCTACCTTTTTATCTTCATCGGTTTTATCTTTTATATTTGTTTCTTTTTGATATTCTTCAAACATTGCTTGTCTCCCTTTTTGTAGTTTCTTATTATATTATATACTTTAATTACCAATTTATTCGTTATACTTTAAGAAATATTGATTTTTGAAGAATGATTTGCTATAATTACTATGTAAATTATTTGAAATAGAGGTATAATTATGATAGACATTAAATTTTTAAGAGAAAACCCAGATGTAGTTAAGGAAAATATAAAAAAGAAATTCCAAGACCATAAACTTGTATTAGTTGATGAAGTCCTTGAATTAGATGCTAAAAACCGTGAAGCAAAACTAAATGGTGATGATTTAAGAAGTAAAAGAAATTCATTAAGTAGTGAAATCGGTAACTTAATGAAACAAGGCAAAAAAGCTGAAGCAGAAAGTATAAAAGCACAAGTACAAGAAATTAACAACAAATTACTTGAAAATGAAAAACTTGAAGAAGAATATTCTGCACAAATTCAAGAAAAAATGATGAAAATTCCTAACATTATTCATGAGTCAGTTCCTATTGGAAAAGATGATAGTGAAAATGTTGAGATTCAAAAGTTTGGAGACCCAGTTGTTCCAAGTTATGAAATTCCATATCATACAGATATTATGGAAGCATTTGAAGGTATTGACTTAGACGCTGCTCGTAGAGTTGCTGGTAATGGCTTTTATTATTTAATGGGTGATATTGCTAGACTTCATTCTGCAGTTATTTCTTATGCTAGAGATTTTATGATAAATAAAGGGTTTACCTATTGTGTTCCACCTTTTATGATTCGTAGCAGTGTAGTGACTGGTGTTATGAGCTTTGAAGAAATGGACGCAATGATGTATAAAATAGAAGGAGAAGATTTATATTTAATTGGTACAAGTGAACATTCTATGATTGGTAAATTTAAAGACCAAATTCTTCAAAAGGATAAAGTTCCTTATACAATGACTTCATATTCTCCTTGTTTTAGAAAAGAAAAAGGTGCTCATGGTATTGAAGAACGTGGTGTTTACCGTATTCATCAATTTGAAAAGCAAGAAATGATTGTTGTTTGTGAACCTGAAGATAGTTGGAATTGGTATGATAAATTATGGTCATACACAGTTGAGTTGTTTAGAAACATGGATATTCCAGTTCGTACTCTTGAATGTTGCAGTGGTGATTTAGCTGACTTAAAAGCTAAAAGCTGTGACGTTGAAGCTTGGAGCCCTAGACAACAAAAATACTTTGAGGTTGGTAGTTGTTCTAACTTAACTGATGCTCAAGCTAGACGTTTAGGTATTAGAATTAAAGGTGAAAAACAAAATTATTATGCTCACACATTAAATAATACTGTTGTTGCTCCACCTCGTATGTTAATTGCCTTACTTGAGAATAATTATCAGGAGGACGGAAGTGTTAAAATCCCTGAAGTTTTATGGCCATATATGGGTGGAACTAAGGTTTTAAAACCAATTAAATAACCTTATTGAAAGTAGGTGCAAAATGTTTATTAAGAATCCTGAATTTAGAATTTCTGCTGTTAGTCCTAAGCAATATCCTGATGATGGATTACCTCAGGTAGTACTTGTTGGAAAGTCTAACGTTGGAAAATCTAGTTTTATAAATACATTAGTTAATCGAAAAAAATTAGCTAGAACCAGCAGTGAGCCTGGTAAAACAAGACAAATAAATTTTTATAATATGGATGAAAAGTTTTACTTAGTTGACTTGCCTGGTTATGGTTTTAGTAAAATGTCTAAGCAAGAACAAGCAAATGTCGGAACTTTTATTGAAGAATACTTACAAAAAAGTAAAAACATTGCTTTAATAGTATTTTTAATAGATATTAGACATGATCCTACTGCTAATGATAAACTTATGTATGATTATATTTTTAAAACTAATTTGCCTTGTATTGTAATTGCAAATAAAGCTGATAAGATTGCAATTACAAAGGTTGATGACGCAGTAATTAATTTACAAAATATTTTAAATCCATTAAAAGATATTGCATTTTTTCCATGTTCTAGTGAGAGAAAAATATATACAGACAGAGTTTGGGAAGAAATCGAAAAATATATATAGTTAAAAAATCGACAAGATATGACATATTTTGTCGATTTTCATTGACTATTTACTCCTAAAGTATTATAATAAGTTCACGCTCTTAGTAAGAGCAAATTTTTTATTGGAGGATTTCGACTATGGGTAAATTGCGGAGATTTATTATTGTAAGTTTTATGACAGAAGAGCATGCAAAAGCTGCGCTTCTCGAAACGAAGTCGAACTTCTATCAAGGAGTTCGTGCAAATGCTCACGATTTTAATCACGTAAAGGGCAATACCGTGTTTTTTATGAGTACTAGGGACAGTGCTCGTGACCATAAAATCAAAGAATTTTTGATGTCGCAGGAAGGTTCGCTTCCTCATGTATGTCGTTTCCAGGTTGGATAATCTTTTAATAAAGAGGGTGGTTTTAATAAACCATCCTCTTTGTTTGTTATCCTTCTTTTTTAGTTATTGCCTTTAATGCTTTTGGACGTTCTAAAACAATTATATGTCCACATCCTAAACACTTCATTTTAAAATCAACACCTACTCTAGTCAATTCCCATAGTTTACTTCCACAAGGATGTTGTTTTTTTGTTCTAACAATATCGCCTACATTATATTCCATAGGAACTCACTCCTTTTTTATTTTTCAATTATATTTTTAAATCTTTTTTCTACGCTTTCTTTTCCTAATACTTGCATAATTTCATATAAGTCTGGCGTTTGTTGTCTTCCTGTTAACGAAACCCTTAATACTGTACTAACATCGCCAACATGTGCTTTCCATTTTTCAGGTTCTTGTTTGAACATTTTTACTTCTCTAGCATATCCTAATTCTTCTGATAAATCTTTTATTTTATCAAACCATGTTTGTTTATCATCATTTATATTAAAATATTTTTCTAGGTATAATGATAATATTTTTTTAATTTCTTCTTTATCATTTATTTTAGCATATTCAAAGTTATTGTCTAAACTAAAGAATTTTTCATCATACATATAGTAAATTGCATTTTTTATTTCTGCCCATTTAGCTATATCTTTTCTAGGTTTAGCTGTTCCTCTTTCAATTCCAAATACTTTTAAAGCATATTCTTTATCTTGTAACATTTCTTCAAGTTCTTTGTCATAACGTTTTGCCCAGTTTAAAGAATCTTCATATACTCTTTCTTTAGAATATGTAGATATAACATTTTTTGATATGTCTAATAATTTTATCATATCAAAAATTGCTCCACTTACACTCATTTTGTTAAGTTCAAATTCAAATTCTGATATATCTTTATCTGGATTTGATCTTTTCCATGTTTCAAAGTTTGAATTTGCTATATTTAATAAATATTGATATACAGCTTCTGCTGGTATTCCTTCTTCATGATAATAACTAACTGCTGCTTCTGGGTCTTTACGTTTACTAATTTTACGTTTTTTGCCTTCATCATCTTTTAATATTGCTGATGTATGTGCATATTTAGGTACTGCAAATCCTAAGGCTTTAAATAACTCTAAATGAAGTGGTACTGAGGATAACCATTCGTCAGCACGAATTACATGTGTAACTCTCATTAAGTGGTCATCAACAGCGTGTGCAAAATGGTATGTTGGTAAACCATCTGCTTTTATAATAACTATATCTTGATCATTTTCAGGAAATTCAACATTTCCTTTTATTACATCATGATGTCTAATTTTTCTTTCTTCATTTCCCATAGATTTAAATCTAACTATATATGGTTCACCAGCTTTTATTTTTTTTGCCGCTTCTTCTACTGATAAATTACGGTATGTTGCCCATACTCCATAATAACCAGGTCTAATTTTAGCTGCTTCTTGTTTTTTACGCATTTCATCAAGTTCTTCTGGAGTTGCAAAACATGGGTATGCTCTACCTTGTTCTATTAAATATTTAGCAAAAGCCTGATATATGTCCTTTCTGGCACTTTGTTTATATGGTCCATAATTACCTTTTTCTTCAGTTTCATTTATCATACCTTCGTCAAATACAATTCCAAAATCTTTAACTGCTTCTACTATTTGTACTACACCATTTTCAATTAACCTTTTTTGGTCTGTATCTTCTATTCTTAATATACTAACACCTTTAGTTTGTTTTGCAAGTGTTGTACATATAATGCTTTGATATAACCCACCAATATGAACATACCCTGTTGGGCTTGGTGCAAAACGCACTACCATTGCTCCTTCTGGTAAGTTTCTTTCTGGATATTTTTCCTCATAATATGAAATTGGCTTTGCATTTGGAAATATTAAATTTGCTAAATCCTTATAATCCATTTTTCTCTTCCCCTTTTCAAAATAATTTAATTCTAAATGTTTAATTTTGAAATAATTAAACTTCGGTAATAATTGGTAAAATCATAGGATTTCTTTTTGTTTTTTCAAATATATAGTCTCTTAGAGTATCTTTTAGGTTTGATTTTATTGTTGACCAGTCTGTAATGTGACCTTCTTCACATTTTTTTACTTCTTCATAAATTACTCTTTTAATGTCTTCCATTAAATTTTCTGATTCTCTAACATATACGAAACCTCTTGATACTACATCTGGTTCTGATACTATTTCTCCTGTATCTGAATCCATTGCAACAACTATAACTATTAATCCATCTTGTGATAAGTGTTGTCTGTCACGAAGTACTATATTTCCAACATCTCCAACACCTAGTCCATCTACTAAAACTTTTCCATTTGGTACTGAAGTAGTAAGTGTTGCTTCATTTTCATTTAGTTCTAATATTCTACCATTTGTCATCATAAATATATTTTTAGCTTCTATTCCTAGTTTTTTAGCTGTTTCTGAATGTGCTCTAAGTTGTCTATATTCACCATGTACTGGTATAAAGAATTTTGGTTTTGCTAAAGTGATTATCAATTTTTGTTCTTCTTGACATGCGTGACCTGATACGTGCACATCTTCTAATGAGCTATATATAACCTCTGCTCCTATTTTCATAAGGTCATCTATTACTTTTGATACGTATTTTTCATTTCCCGGAATTGGAGTAGCTGATATTATTACCATATCATTTGGAGTTATAGTAACTTTTTTATGGTCTCCATTTGCCATTCTAGTTAATGCAGACATTGCTTCTCCTTGGCTTCCTGTAGTTATAATAACTAATTGATCATCTCTATAGTTTTTGATATTATCAATATCAATAAATACGTTCTCGGCATCTTGTATATAACCAAGCTCCATTGCTGCTTCTATCATATTCATCATGCTTCTACCACATACAGCAATTTTTCTTCCATATTTAATTGAAGAATTTACTATTTGTTGTACACGGTGTACATTTGATGCAAATGTTGCAACAACTATTCTTTTTGAATTATTTAAGAATAGTTTATCAAATACTTCTCCAACAGAGCTTTCAGACATTGTAAATCCTTTTCTTTCACTGTTTGTACTATCTGAAAGTAATGCTAAAATTCCTTCATTACCTAATTCTGCAATTCTGTTTAAGTCAATTACTTTATCATCTATTGGTGTATAATCTATTTTAAAGTCACCTGTGTGAAGTATTGTTCCCACTGGTGTTTTAATTGCAAGCATTACGGCATCTGGAATACTATGGTTACTGCTAATAAATTCCACTTGCATATTTTTAAATTTAACTGTTTGACCTTGTTCTACAATGTTTAATTTTGTAGTATTTACTAAGTTATGTTCCTCTAATTTATTTTTGATTAATGATACTGTTAATCTAGTAGCATATATTGGAATATTAATTTGTTTTAATATATATGGAATTGCTCCAATATGATCCTCATGTCCGTGTGTTATAACTAACCCTTTTACTTTTTCTTGATTTTTTAATAAATATGTTATATCAGGTATTACTAAGTCTACACCTAGCATATCATTTCCTGGAAACTCTAATCCACAGTCTACTAATATTATCTCGTCTTCATATTCAAAAACTGTAATATTTTTTCCTATTTCTTGTAATCCACCTAATGGAATAATTTTTAAATTAGGTTTTTTGAAATTAAATTGCATAATTTCTTTGTTAGTTGACCTATTATTTCTTGTTCTAGTATTTGTATTTCTTTTTGTAGTAGGTCTTTTCTTTTCTACTGTGGCCTTTTTTTCTCCTTCTATTTCTTTTTTGTTTTGATTAACTCTATTGTTTTTTCTAACTGAGTATCC